>Ga0265323_10000162_pt1 | contig 40032 bp, 33 predicted proteins | sample 41225metaG_FD_193580 | JGI IMG/M metagenome (GOLD analysis project Ga0265323, IMG submission 193580) | Rhizosphere microbial communities from Carex aquatilis grown in University of Washington, Seatle, WA, United States - 4-12-25 metaG | ecosystem: Host-associated > Plants > Roots > Rhizosphere...
GCCGCCACGGGCGCCGCGTCGAGCGTGGCCGACATGGCCAGCAGGCGCAGATCGCTCCGGCGGCCGCGCTGCAGGCGGCGCAGCAGGGCGAGCGCCAGATCGCCCTCCAGATGGCGCTCGTGGAACTCGTCCAGCACTACCGTGGCCACGCCGGCGAGATGGGGATCGCTCAGCAGGCGCCGCGTGAGTACGCCTTCGGTGAGGAAGCGCAGGCGCGTGCGCGGGCTGGAGACATCCTCGAAGCGCACCTGGTAGCCGACGGTCTGCCCCACCGGCTCGCCGCGTTCGGCGGCCACGAAGCGCGCGGCCAGGCGGGCGGCCAGGCGGCGCGGCTCCAGCACCAGCACCTCGCGCTCGTCCAGATCGAGCAGGGCAGGCGGGACGCGCGTGGTCTTGCCCGCACCCGGCGGCGCCTCCAGTACCAGGTTTCGCTCGCTCCGGAAATGCCGCAGGATATCGGGAACCAGTGGGTCGATGGGCAGGGGCACGAAGCTTCATCTTGGCACAAGCGCCCGGTGGCGCCCAACCGGAAAGCACCCCCCGCGCCCCGGCTCCGCGCGCCTTTCCAGTTCGCCCGGCCCCCCTGTTCGACTCCATGGAGGCCTGTGGCGAAAGCCCGGTTTTTGTGCGAGCGCACAAAAACCGGCTTGCTCCACGGCCTGACAGATGCCCACCGCGTCGTCCCGGAGCCCGCCACGCTCCCCCTTACGGTGGCTGGTGACGGCTCACGAGAAGGAGCCGCCTACCGAGGGGAGTGCATTCGTCCTCGGATCCCCGCAAGCTCCACGGGGTGGCGGCCATCCGCCGCCAGGCGGCCCTGGTCCTCTGTCTCCCGAGGGAAACAGCGGTGCACCCGGTACCAGCATGGGCGGGGGCGGCCGGGAAGTCAATCCCCCGAGAGTTTCGCTGGGGGATGACGGCGCGCACTCCGGTTCGGGGCTGGGCGACGCCCACGCAATGCAGGAGCTGTGCAGATGCCCGGCGGGATTCCGATGTGGGCCCAGCCCGCGGGCCAGCCGGGTTACCTGGCGGCCGGGTCGACGCTGTCGAGGAACAGGTACCGGCCGCGGCGCTCGTCGGGCGCGGCGGTGGGGCTGGCGTTCAGGTGCATCACCGGGAAGCCGTCCGCCTCGCGGTAGACCGGCCACTTAGGCAGGCCCGCGCCGTTGGGATCGCCGGTCCTGGCGAAGTTAGTCCAGTAAGTGGCCATCCATTCGGAAACCTGGCGATCCTCATCCGTGAAGGGAAGATTCTTCGAGGCCAGCGCGCGGAAGACGTACTCGATCTCGCCGGAATGATTGGCGGCGGGCGGCGTCGAGGGCAGGCGCTGCTCGAAGTGATAGCGATAGACGGGGACGCCCGGAGTTTTGGTGTGCAGCTCGATCCACTTCCAGGTTCCCAGGGCGATGAAGTCGTCTCCGGCCGCGTCGGCCGCACTCCGCTGCACTTCGGCGTCGGTAGTCCCCGGGTAGAGTCTCAGAAACTCGGTGGCCCTGGCCCCGAAGCGCCGGCTGGCGATGGTGGCGAAATTCTCCCTCGTGGGCCGCATCGGGCCGAAGAACTGACTGGCGAGTGCCTCATCGGTGTTCCAACCCGCCAGCAGCGCTACCTGGTTCTGCTTTCCACCGGCGTAGATGGCACGCACCGGCTCGGGCAGGTACCAGCCATCCACCACGGGCTCGAAGCGGCCAGGCTTCTCGCGGGCCGCCTGCTGCACCTGATCGGCGGGCAGGCTGCGCAGCTTATCCAGCGACGTGGTGCCGAAGGCTTCCTGGGCGAAGCCCAGGTTGTCCGCTTCTGCCTGGGCTCGCGGGAGCGGCTGGCGACTGGAAAGCATGGCGCCGCTTTCGCCGATGGCGCGCCCAAACAGGCCCTTGGCCAGCGGCGACATCACCAGTCCGCTCACCGAGAACGACCCCGCGGATTCGCCGAAAACGGTGACGTTCGCCGGATCGCCGCCAAACCGCGCGATGTTATCGTGCACCCACTGCAGCGCGGCCACCTGATCGAGAAGGCCGTAGTTTCCCGACGAGCCGTGCTCAGACTCTTTGGCCGCTTCCGGGTGAGTGAAGAAGCCGAAAACGCCGAGGCGGTAATTGCAACTCACCACCACGACGCCCTTCGGCGCCAGATTTCCGCCGTCCTGGCGCGCCTCGGAGGTGCCGCCGGCCATGAAGCCGCCGCCGAAGATCCAGAACATCACCGGCAGCTTGGCGGCCTCGGGCGTCTTCGCCGCGAAGGCCTCTTCCGGTGCCCAGACGTTGAGCGTGAGGCAATCCTCGCTGGGGCCGGGATCGCGGAAGATCATGTCGTCCCAGATCCGGTCCTGCCGGCAGCGGGCGCCAAACTCGACGGCCTGGCGCACGCCGGTCCACGGCAGAGCCGGCTGTGGCGCCTTCCAGCGCAGCGCTCCAACCGGCGGCGCGGCGAAGGGGATGCCCTTGAAGGAGCGGACCCCGGTCCCGGCGGCGACTTGGCCTTCCAGGATTCCATTGGGCGTGCGCACCTGAACCGGGCGCGGCTGCTGGCCGGAAGCGGCGTGGGCCCCCAGCAGGACAGCGAAGATAGCGAGCGAGTGGCGAGTCATGGAGTTGCAGACCTTAATTTATGATAGCCCCGGGAGTAGAATGTAGAGTCCGGAGAGACGCCAATGCCCGAGTTGCCCTCCATGATCGACGGCTTCCCGCTCGAAGCCGGCGATCCTGATTTCGCCATCCAACTGCTGATCGACAAGGACCTGGAGAACGCCCAGACCGTCCGCAAGGCCAAGCCCCGCAGTCCTGCCGGCCTGTCTGGTCAGCCATTCGATCCCGGGTTACTGGACGAGATTGTCGAGAGCGGCGACGACCGGAAGCTGTACCCCAACCTGTTCGCCGCCCGGCCGCGTTCGAACTGGCTGATGCCTGCCGTCCGGCGGCTCGCCTGGAACCGTGCCCAGGGAGACGCGGGCAAGCGATGGCTGAGCGACCTGACGCAGTTGATCAGTTGGTCCCTGGAAGGCGTGAAGCGGGTCAGGGACACCGAGTATCTGGCGCTGGCGGAGCAATGCGAGGTCCTGGCCGCGCAGTTGCCCCTGGACTGGCGGCCGATGCTGACAAAATACGCCCGCGCTCTGGAAGCACGCGGCCCGCTCAGCGAAGAAGTCGTCAAGGCCCAGCGGAGGCTCCAGCGGCTCCGCGTGCGCCAGTCAGACGACCCCGAGGCCACCGTATGGACCCGTTTCCGCTCGGGGGCCCCGTTCATCCAGCACTCGGACTGCTGGGACGCGCGCGTCCGCGCCGGCCTGGAAGCGCTCGAGCCAAAACTCCGCGCCACCTGGCTGCGCGCCTTCGACGCGAGTCCCGAGGGCGAGCCCACCAGGAAATGCCTCACTGCGGTGGAACAACTCGGCAAGCAGCAACTTGAAGACGGTCTGCAACGCTGGGCCGGGATGCTCGCGGGCGAGCCGGGCCCGGCGCTCTCGCCGATCGGTTCGGCCATCTGCCAGCACGTCGTGATGCTTTGCGGCCTTCTCGGCGGAGATGCGGCCGACCGGCTCCTGTACCGGATTGCCAGCGCCCGCTGGACACGCCAGCAGGATGTCGATTGGATGCATGCCTACTTGCGCGTGATCGGCCGGCGTCCCGACGACCGCGCATTTGCCTGCCTGGAAGCCCTGGCCATGAACCCGGTGATGGCGACCGGCGAAGTGAGGCGGCAATACGAAGCGCTGCTGTCCGTCTTCGGCGCCCGGTCGCAGCCGGCGGGGCGGACCGGCATCGACGGCTTCCCGCTGGACCAGGATCCGGCGCTCGCGGCGCAGCAGACGCGGATTGACCAGTTCCTGCGCATGGGCGCCACCGCTGCCGCTCGCGGGCCGTACGTCCACCCGACGGTCGGCTTCATCGTCGAGACCGCGAAATCGGCAGGGGACACGCCCAAGGGCCGGCTGCTCAAGCTATGGGCGAACCAACTGACCGCGCCCACACCGTGGTTCGACGGCGGACCGGAGGTGAGCGCCGCCCTCGAGGCGATGCAGGATTCGATCAGCAAGGAATTCGCCTTCGATCCGGCCGGTTTGCACCAGGCCCTCGCCATCCGCATGGACTGGATCAAGGCGCACGAGCAGGAATTCTCCGACGACACACTCAAGGTGTGGAGGGTTGCGATCCAAGGCCTGGGCTGTGGCGGGGGCCTTTTGGGACGCAGCCTCAAGCAGGTGGACAGCCTTCCGCTGGAGAGGCTGTTGACGGCGATCCAGGCCAACCCGGGCCGCATGAAAGTGTTCGATCTCAGCCAGCAGTACGTCGCCGAACACGGTTGGAACGTGGAACTGGTGGCCGCTCTGGAAAGATGGGTTTCGGCCATCCCCAACTCGGCCAGCGCCAATACGGACCGCGCCAAGGTCACCTGGTTCCTGTGGTTCGAGGACGTGGCGCCGATCCGGCTGGATGCCTGCTGGAGCCATCGCGTGAAGCAGGACCTGCGCGCCATGGAGCCGGAAGAGCGGGCTGGCTGGATCGCACTGCTGGAGAATCACACCTTCGTCATCGCCGATCGGCCGCCGATGAAGTGGTTCCCACCCGCCGAAGCGGCCTTCCGGAAACTCGGCGCGGCCGCCTTCCGCAAGCGCTTCGTAGCCTGGTTCGCGCCATTCGCCAAACCAGAGCCGCTAAACCTCACCATCACCGGCCGCACGGTTCTGCGGACCCTGATGTGGTACGCGCTCATCGCCAAGGACCCCCGCGTCGACCGCGCGCTGGCCGACTTTGCCAAAGCCAAGTGGCGGACTAAGGAGATCGAGAAGCGCACGGCCCAGGCCGAGATGGCATTCTCCTACGTGCTGGCGGAGCGCGCACCGGAGGCCGCGCTGCCGATCCTGAGGGGGTTCGTCAAGAGCGGCCGGGCGTACCAGGACAGCAAGACCGAACAGACCTACCAGGAACTTCTGAAACGCCGCACGGTGAAGTGAAACCGGCGCGCCCCGTGACGCGCCGGCCTCAAGCTTACGACTGCTTGCGAGACGCCCGCCGTGCCATGAGCAGCAGGAAGGCTCCGAAAACCAGCATCGAGATGCCGGAGTATAGGTTGACGTTGTAGTCCGTCAACTGCGCGCGCATATCCGGCGAGGCGATGCCGAGCCCGACCAGGATCACGCCAAGAATTGCGAAGAACAAGCCCGAAGGCACTCTGAGATCCATATTATGCGAACCAAATGTTCAGAACGATCACCAGGACCCCAACGAAAATCGCCAGCGGAGCCGGACGCTGATACCACCTGGCGCCCTCGTCGTGCTTGATCTTCGTGAGGCCGTACACTAAGCCTTCCATTTCGCTGTCCGGACGAGGCGCGGTCACCATGCTCACCACGATGGTCACCACCAGGCAGGTGGTGAAGGCGGCCAGCGCGATCCAGAAATTCTGCACCATCTGCGAGCCGAACTGATGCATGGGGCTGATCCAACCGCCCTTGCCTTCGGCCGTGGTGAGCCCGAAGGTGAGGACGGCCGCGAACGTGCTGCTGACCAGGCCGGAGAATGCGCCGTGCGCCGTGGCCCGCTTCCAGAACATGCCCAGCAGGAAAGTTGCGAACAGGGGCGCGTTCACGAAGGCGAAGACGAACTGCAGCAGGTCCATGATGTTGTTGTAGTGCCGGCAGACGTACGCCGCCAGGATCGAGAGCGCCACGCCCACGATGGTGGTCAGGCGGCCCACCATCAGATAGTGACTGTCCGGCGCGCTCTTGCGGATGTAACTCTGGTAGATGTCGTAAGTGAACACGGTGTTGAATGCCGTGACGTTGCCCGCCATCCCCGACATGAACGAGGCCATCAGGCCGGTGAGGCCGACGCCCAGGATGCCGGCGGGATAGAATTTCGCCATCAGGGTGGTGAGTACCTGGTCGTAATCCCCCACCACGACTCCGTTCGAGATCTTCGTCGGCAGATTGTAGAGGTGCTCGCCGCCAATGCCCGTCATCTTCGCCAGGGCCACGGCGGCGATGCCGGGCAGAATCACGATAAACGGCAGGAACATTTTCGGAATCGTGCCGATCAGCGGCGTGCGGCGCGCGGCGGACATGTTCTCGGCCGCCATGGCGCGTTGCACCACCAGGAAGTTCGTGCACCAGTAGCCGAAGCTCATCACGAACCCGAGCCCGGCGATCATGCCGAACAACTCCACGTGCATGGGATTCTGGCTGGAATCGCCCATGTACTTCCACGTATGCACCATGTTGGCGTCCAGGCGCGACACGATCCCGTGCCATCCGCCCGCCTTGATGCAGGCCATAACGGCCAGCGGGGCAAACCCCGCCACGATCAGGAAGAATTGCAGTACCTCATTATATATAGCGCTGGTGAGGCCGCCCAGGTAGGTATAGGCCAGCACGATGGCCGCCGACGCCAGCACGCAGACGTCAAAGTTCCAGCCCAACACCAGGTGCAGCAACAGGCCGAGGGCGTACATGGAGATGCCCGAGGAGAAAACGGTCATCACCGCGAACATGAGGGCGTTGAACCCGCGCGTCTTCTCGTCGAAGCGGAGCTTGAGGAACTCCGGCACCGAGCGGGCCTTACTGCCGTAATAGAAGGGCATCATGAAAATGCCCATGAAGATCATGGCGGGAATGGCACCCAGCCAATAGAAGTGGGCCGTCATGATGCCATACTTGGCGCCCGAGGCGGCCATACCGATCAATTCCTGCGCGCCCAGATTGGCCGCGATAAATGCCAGGCTGGTGATCCAGACCGGGACCGAGCGTCCCGACAGCAGGAAATCGCCACTGGTGGATACCCGCTTGCGCAGCACCCAACCGATGCCGATCACAAAGCCGAAGTAAGCAAGCAGAATGACGTAGTCGACGGCAGCAAGTTTCAAGGGAAGTTCTCTCCGCTTCTACGAAGTTCAAAATTGGAACACCTGAGTTTACCACAGGGAATTGGCAGGCATGCTGCCATTTGCGGCGCCCGTCAATTCCCGGCCGGAACCTTCTCCGCGTGGTCGATCACCACGATGTCGCCGGGTCCTTTCTTCGAGGTCAGCTTCAGACCGAGCCGGTTCTGGACGGCGCCCTCCAGCGTCGGGCCGCGGCCGGCATCCTCCTGCTGCGCCACATCCACGCCTGCCTGGGCAGCCAGCGCGAGAAAAGCGGAATTATCCACAATCCAGGTCATGTCGATGTCGTACCGGCCCTTCAGCCCGGTCAGGTCGAACACCGGACGGTGCAGCGTGCCCGACAGCGTCTTGACGATCTCCGGCATGGAGAGGCCTGCGCCGGTCCAGCGAAAGTGGCCATTCATCCCAAGTAACCCGCCGCTGCCGGCCGGGAACGCCGGGTAGCCGTCCGCGCCCATGGTGAATTTTGGCGCCGCCCACGGCTCGGGCGCGGCCGGCGCGGCACCCGGCGCCGACTCCTTCATCTTCGGACCCTTAGCCGCCACCGTCAGCTCGTAGATCTCCATTTCCTTCTGCTCGTGGTGGAGCGCGAGCTTGAACCGCTCGGCCAGCAGATTCTGCTGCATCCCCTGGAACTCCTCCCTGGTGGTTCCGGCCGGCACCCTGGCGGCGACATCGAACCTGGCCTGGCAGCACTTGTCGATGGGCGAGAACTGATACGGTTGGAGGCCGTACGCATTGGAGATCAGGAATCCCAGCGGCGCGTTGGAGCAGGTCCAGGTGCCGGGATCCGCGGTGCCGGGTCCGCCGCTGCACCCAACGGGATTTGCGGACGGCGATGCGGCCTTGACTGAGGCCGCTTCGAATGCCGGCCCATTCGCCCCCTGGCCGCAGGCACAACCGCAGGCCAGGGCTATCAGGAAGATCTTACGCATGGCTTCGTGCCTTAGTATAGCTTCGGCCATCACCCGGCGAAGACCGAAACCGGCATCTCCGCGACTGAAGTAACCCGCGGACGGAAGTCCATATAAGGCAGGATGTCGCGCTCGATCCCGATTCCGGGCGCCACTTCGATCAGCTCCAGGCCCTCCGCCGCCAGGCGGAACACGGCCCGTTCCGTAATGTAGAGGACCTCCTGCCCGGTCCGGCGCGCGTAGGCGGCGGCGAACGTGATGCGCTCCACGCGCTCGACGAACTTGCGCACCTTGCCCGGCTGCCGCACCTTGAGGCGCCCATCGGACCACTCCAGCCGCGCGCCCTGTGCGTCGAAGGTCCCGCAGAAGACCACCTTCTTGGCGTTCTGGGCGATCTCGATGAAGCCGCCCGGACCGATCAGGTTGCCGCCCAGGTGCGACACGTTCACGTTGCCGGCGCTGTCCGCCTCGCCCATGCCGAGGAAGGTGATGTCGATGCCGCCGCCGCTGTAGTAATCGAACTGCTCGATGGAAGGGACGATGGCGTCGGTGTTGCGCGCCGCCCCGAACAGGCTGTCGTCCAGCATGCGGCCGTTGTGCGTGCCCTGTTCCAGGCTCATCCACAGTTCGCCCGCGTTGCCCTGTTCGGCGATGACGCCGAAGATGCCGCCGGGCATGCCGAAACCGAAATTCAGCGATGCGCCCGGGCGCAGTTCCATGGCGGCCCGGCGGGCCACGATGCGGCGTTCCAGCTTCGAGGGGATCTCCGCGGCCAGCGCGCCCAGATCGGCGCGGCGCCCGCCGCTCACGGTGGGATCGTAGGCGCGGCCGTAGAACTGCTGTTGCGCGGCGTCCTCCACCACGGCGTCCACCATGATGCCGGGTACGCGCACGCTGCGCGCGTGGAGCGAGCCGGCCTCCACCACCTGCCGCACCTGCGCGATGACGGTGCCTCCGCTGTTGTGGGCGGCTAGCGCGATGGTGTGAATGTCCATGTCGATGGCTTCCTCTTCGGGGCTGAGGTTGCCGCGGGTGTCGGCATAGGTGCCGCGGATGATGGCCACGTCCACCTTGAAGGGCTTGTAGCGCAGCACTTCCCGTCCGTCGATGCGCAGCAGTTCGACCAGTTCCTCCCGGCTGCGGCCGTTGCAGCGGCCGCCGTCCTGCCGCGGATCGACGAAAGTCCCCAGCCCCGAATGAGTAAACAAACCGGGACGGCCGGCGCCGATCTCGCGCAGCAGTTGCTGCACCGCGCCGCCCGGGAAGCAGTACGCTTCCACCTTCTCCTCGCGGATGAGCTGCTGCATCTTCGGCGACCACGTGAAGTGGGCGGCCACGATCTTGCGGAGCATACCCTCATGCGCGAAGCGATTGGCGCCGAGCGCGTCGCGGTCGCCCAGGCCCAGCGAGTGCACCAGGGTCAGATCGCGCGGGTGGCCGGTTTCCAGGTATCGCTTCTCGATGGCCGCGAAGACCGCTTCGGCGGAGATCATTCCAGCGCCGTTGCCGCTGATGGCGACGGTATCGCCGTCCTTGACCAGCGCCGCGGCCTCGGCCGCAGTCATGATTCGCGTGGCGCGCATGGGGCGTCTCCGTCACCGGTTGTGGAACACCGGTTTCCTCTTTTCGAGGAAGGCGCGGACGCCCTCCCGGCAGTCTTCGGTACCGGCGGCCTCGGCGGAGGCCGCGGCGTGGTGGTGCCGCAAGTCGCGGTGCAGCGATGCGAAAATGCCCTTGGTCAGCGCCATGGAGGCGGGCGCGTTGGCGCACAGCCGCGCCAGCCAACTGGCGAGTTGGGTTTCCAGATCGGCGGCGTCCTCGGCAACCGCCGTGATCAGTCCCCAATCGAGCGCCTGGGTTGCGGTGATGGGCAGCCCCAGAAGGGTGATGTGGCGCGCCCGCGCGGCGCCGACGGTCTCAACCAGGCGGCCCACGCCCATCCAGCCGGGGATCATGCCGAGCCCGGCTTCCGGTTCGCCCAGTTTGGCGCTTCGCACGGCGATGCGCAGGTCGGCGGCCAGCGCCAGTTCCAGCCCGCCGCCGAGCGCGTGGCCGGAGATCGCCGCAATCACCGGCTGGGGCAGGGAAGCGATCCGGTCGAGCATCTCGATGCCCGGCAGAATCCAATCCCGCGCCATCTCCCGCGGCGAGAGCGCGCCCCACGCCGCGATGTCGCCGCCGGTGCAGAAGAACCGGCCGCGCCCACGAATCACGACGGCGCGCAGCGAGCGGTCCGCCTCAATCGAGGCAACCATGCCCGCCAACCGCTCGACCATCGGCATGGTCAGAGCATTGCCTTTCTCCGGGCGGTTGAGCGTGATTTCCGCCCATGCCGCTCCGTCCTGTTCCATTCGCGTGTAGAGAATCTGGGGTTCGGTTTCCATCCCGGTTCCTAAGTCAGCCATAGAGCATTCGCCATTCATTTCCTGCCTTCAAAAGCGCGCCAGGGTCAGGCCGCCATCCACGGCGACCGCCTGCCCCACGGTGTACGTCAATCGTCCCTCGGCCATCGCCGCAACCGTGGACGCCACGTCCGCCGGCTGCCCCCAGCGCCGCATGGGCACCAGACCGGCGGCGATCGCGGAGTCGTAGTGCGCTTTCGCCGGCCGGGTCATGCCGGTTTCGATGATGCCGGGCCGCACCTCGTAGACGCCGATGCCGGCCTCGGCCAGGCGCAAGGCGAACAGCCTGGTGGTCATGCTGGACGCGCATTTCGAGACGCAGTACTCGCCGCGGCTGAGGGAGACGGCGACGGCATTGCTAGAAGTGACGTTGACGATACTGCGATGCCTGCCGCCGATTTCGCCCTGCGCCACCAGGTGCCGGGCGACCGTCTGGCTCAGGAAGAACACGGCCCTGGTGTTCACCCCAATGCAGCGGTCGAAGCTCTCCGGACTCACCTCCAGCAGATCGCCGCGCGCCAGGACGCCCACGCCGGCGTTGTTCACCAGAGAATCCAGCCGTCCCCAACGCTCGAGCGCGGCGCCGAGCATGGCGCTGTGCCCCGCCAGAAGCGAGACGTCCGCCGCGAACGGGAAGCTGTCGGCGCCGGCGGCGGCGAGTTCCCCGGCGAGCGCGCGCAGCAACTGGCGATCCTCCTCGTCCTCGCGGTCGTTCAATAAAAGGTTGAAGCCCGACGCCGCCAGGCGAATGGCGCAACTCCTGCCGATGCCGCGGGCCGCGCCCGTCACCAGCGCAACCGGCCGTTCACTTCGGCGCACGCAGCACCATGCGGAGAACCGTTTCCACGTTGAAGGCCAGGCGGCGCTTCAGGGCATCGGGCGCGACCAGGTCGGTGTTGTAGATGATCGAGTTCGTGAAGCGGTTGGTGAGGTAGTAATATCCGATCGCGGCGATGGTCAGGTTCAGTTGATCCGCATTCACGCCGCGGCGGAACACGCCCTTCCGCGCGCCGCGCAACAGGATATCGGCCAGCCGGGCGCGGAACGGTCCGTGCATCTCAGGGATGACCTTGGACCTCTTCAGGTACGCCGCCTTGTGCAGATTCTCGTTGTTGACCAGCGTGAGAAACTCCGGGTTTTCGAGGTAGTAATTCCAGGTGAAGGCGATCAGGGTCTTGAGGGCCGCGACCGGATCCTGGTGGCCAAGGTCGAGTTCCGTTTCGGCGTTGCGAATGTCGCGGTAGGCATCCTCCAGCACGGCCAGGAACAGGTCCCGCTTGTTGTGGAAGTAGTGGTAGATGGTCTGCTTGTTGGCTCTGGCGCGGCTGGCGATGGCGTCCACCCTGGCCCCGGCCAGTCCATGGCGGGCGAACTCCACCTTGGCGGCGTCCAGGACGCGCTGTCTGGTCTTCTCGGGGTTGCGAACCCTCGGCTTTGCGGTAGCGGCCATTTTACGGTATCGTAACTTATCTCGCAGCCGCTGGGGGAGAATGCCGCCATGAGCGATTCGCTGTACTACGAAGACGTTCCGCCCGGTCTCGAGTTCGAGACCGATGGCATCCTGGTCACCGAGAGCCACATCGTGCAGTTTGCGGGTCTGTCGGGCGATTTCTACCCCTTGCATATGGACGACGAGTTCGCCCGCTCGCTGGGCTTCGAGGGCCGCATCGCCCACGGCCTGCTCGGCCTGATCCTGCTGGACGGGCTGAAGAACCGCGCCGCCCATCGCTTCCACTCGGTCGCCTCGCTGGCCTGGCAGTGGAATTTCCGCCAGCCGATCTGCCCCGGCGACCGCATCCACGGGCATCTGGCCGTCACCGGCAAGCGCCTCACCAGGCGAGGCAATCGCGGCATCCTGACGCTGTCGCTCGATCTGCGCAACGGCAAAGGCGAAGTGGTGCAGGATGGAACCAACCTGCTGCTGGTGGAATGCCGGAGTGGACGGCAGGACGCCACGCCTCAGACCGCGCCACATCAGCCGGCGTGACGAGTGGAGGAAAGCCCTCGATTCCGAAATGAAGCGCTGGACTGCCATGTCCTGCGGGCAGTTGCTTGTGGAGTTGCACGACCCGCCGTTGACGACGGCCATCTTCCGGCAGCCATGTTCCCCGTGAACGAGTCGTTCATCCTCAGGAAACCGCCGCCGTCCGCCTGAGTTCGGAGCGGGTCACCTCCAGTCCTCGGGCTCGATGCGGCCGAACTCCTTCTCGACGATCCGGTTGATCCGCATCGTCTCGGCGTGGAGACTGCGCAGTTTGCCGAAGCCCTTCATCCACGGCTGGTCCGCGCCGCCGCGGAGGCGCAGTTTCCGGGCCAGCGCCTCGGACTGGATCGGCGGGCTGAGGCCAAACCTGGCGCGTCCCCTACCGCGCCGTCCCCTTCACCGCCGCCTCGATCTCCACGCGGTTCTCGTCCAGAATCGTGCCCGTGGCCCGCTGCAGCGCGGCCCTGGCCTTCACGTACGAACTGCGCGCCACCACTTCCGCGGATTTCGCCTGCGCCACCTGGCTCTCGTACTGGTTCACGAAAAACACCGTCGATGCGCCGGCTTCGAATTTCGTCTGCTCCGCCTCCAGCGATTCCTGCTGATACCGGCGCGCTTCCACCGCGGCTTCGTAGGATGCCCGCGCGCGGCGCATGGCGATGAGGGCGTCCTCCACCTCCAGCCGCGCCTGGTTCTGCAACTGCCGCACGCGGATCTCGGATTGCTTCACCAGCAGTTCGTCGCGCGCCAGGTCCGCTTCGGCAATGCGGTTGTGAAGCGGCAGGGTCACTTGCAGCCCGATCCCATAACTGGGATAGTCGTGCGCCAGGATCTGCCCCAGCACGCTGCCATAGCCGCCCAGGAACGCGGGGTTCGGATTGGCGATGTAGCCCGTGCCCGGTCCGGCCAGGCCGTTGTTCTGCAGCGTGCCCACCAGGTCCACCTCCGGCCGCGTGGCGCTGCGCGCGCCTTCCAGAGCGATGTTGGAGTTGTCCACCTGCAGCGCCGCCTGGCCCAGGTCGGGCCGGTGCGCCAGCGCCTCGGCCACCAGGTCCTGCACCGGCCGCACCTGGTCGGTCGAGGGAATCGTCAGCGGATCGGTCGGGACCATGTCCGCCGATTCGACGTCCGGATCGCCGGCCCGCGTCAGCACGTTCTTCAGGATGGCCGCCTGTTCCGAGAGCAGGCCGCGCGAGTTGATCAGGTCCTGACGCGTCGAAAAGAGCTGGGCGTTGGCGCGCGATATTTCGATGGGCGCCAGCGCGCCTTCCTCCACCTGCGCCCGCGTGTCCGAGAGCAGTTTTTCGGCCAGCGAGACGGCCTCCTGCTTCACCTTCACGTCTTCGTACAGCGCTACGAAATCGGTATACAGCCGGATCACGCCGTACACCGTCAGGATCAACTGCTGGCGGAAGAGCAGGCTGGCAATCCGCCGCTCGTTGGCGGCGATGCGGATGTACCGCCGGTTCAGCCCGGCGCCGAAACCGCGCAGCAGCGGCTGCGTCACGGTGAAGGCCAGGTTCGACCCGGTGAACGGGTTGTACCCGGTGGTCAGCGAGTTCAGCGACTGGTGCAGGTTGTTGAAGCTCAGCGCCGCCTGCGCGCCCGTCGCGAACCCCTGCTGCACGCCCGCGTTGGCCTGCATGGCGTTGGCCACCAGAGTATTGGCCCCGTAGCTGTTGTAGTTGGTCTGCGGCGCCGTCTGGTGCGACCAGTTCCACAGCCCGGTTACCGCCGGATCGAAAACCGGAACTGGCGTTCCATTCGACTGCGCGATGGAGCCCTGCACGGAGTAGCTCACCTGCGGCGCGCCCAGAACGCCCAGTTCCAGCGCATTGGCCGCGACCGAAGCACCGCTAGTGGCGTTGCCGGCCACCGCCCGGCTCGTGACCAGCGGGCTCACCGGCCCCCCCACGCCCGCCGGCGCTTCCGCCAGCGCGTAGCCCAGGCCGCGCACCGTGCCGCCACCTGAGGCGCGCCGCTGCTCGATTTCACCTTGCCGCAAAGCGGAGCGCTGCAATTCCACGTCGAGATTGTTTTCGATGGCCAGCGCCAGGGCGTCGTCCAGCGACAGGTACAGCGTGCCCGCCCGCAGCAGATCGCGGATGCGGCGCGAGTTGTCCAGGCTTGCAGCGCCGGCTTGCGCCCGGCCCGGCGGCGCGCACAGGAGGAATGCCAGCGAGAGGATCGAAATTGATTTCCACAGGGTCATTGGATTCCACGCACCGCCCGCTCAGGGCCGGTTCCCCGCGGCGGGCTTCTCGGCCGCCAGCGGCTTGACCTTGACGCCTTCCCGGATGATGTCGCTGGGGTTGACCACCAGCAGTTGCCCTTCCTCCAGGCCGCCCAGCACTTCCAGGTGGTCGCCATAATCGCGGCCCAGTTGAATGGGCGTGAAATGCACCGCGCCCCCCGGACGCACCACGGCCGCCTGCGGTCCGGCGCTGCCCATCACCAGCGTGTCGGCGGGGATGGAGAGCGGCGGGTCCATGCGGTCCACGGCCAGGCTCACCTGCGCGTACATGCCCGGCAGCAGCAGTCCCCCGGAGGCGGGCACCTGCACCTCGGTCAGCAGCGTGCGCGACGCGGGGTCGAAGGAATCGGCCGTGCGCGCCACGGTGCCCGGGAACTGGCGGCCCGGCAGGTCGGGAATGGTCAGCGTGGCCGGCTGGCCGGTGTGTACGGCCGCCGCGTATGCCTGCGGCACGTTCAGATACACGCGCAGACGCTCGGTCTGCGCCACCCGGAACAGCAGCGTGCTGCCTTCGGTGACCAGGGTGCCGGTATCCACGTTGCGCAGCGTGATCACGCCCGCGAAGGGAGCGCGCACCGTGAGATACGCCTGCATATCCGTGAGCCGCTCCAGGTTGGCGCGCGCGGCGTCCGCCGAACTCCGCGCCGCGGCCACGGCCTTCGCCAGCGCCTCGACGGTGGACTGCTGCGCCGCGTACTGCAGCCGCGAGGTGTCGTTGTCCTGCCGCGAGACGATGTTCTTGTCAGCCAGTTTCTGGTTGCGATCGGCGTTGATCTTCAGCAGGTTTTCGGTGGCCCGCCCCTGTTCCAGGCTGGCCTGGGCCTGTTCGATGGAGGCGCTGGCCTGGCTCACCGCGGCCGTCGCCTGGTGGATTTGCTGCTCCAGTTCGGGGGCTTCAATCTCCACAAGCGGCTGGCCGGCCGCGACGCGGTCGCCGATATCGGCGAATCGCTTCCTGATGTAGCCCGATGCCCGCGCCAGAACCGGCGCTTCGGTGACGGCCTGTATGCCACCCGGCAGGACGAGGGTCGATTTCGCCGCCGCCCGGGTCACCGTTTGCACGGTCACCACCGGCAGCGTGTTGCCCGCCGCCCGCGCCTCGGCGGCCAGCCCCGTCTCGCGTCTCTGGCGCGGCAAATAGCCGAAGTAGTATCCGGCCGCGCACAAGCCCGCCAGCAGCAGGATCAACACCATCAGCGCCCGCCCCGACGGCTTACCCGCGCCCGCTGCGTGGCCCCCGGCCGTCAGCCCGCGCTGCTCGGCCAACTGGCGCTTCAGGTCTTCGACTTCCGCGCGCAGCCGCTCTTCCTGGCTTTGAATCTGGTTCATGGCAAATCCCCGGGGACGTTCCACTCGCCCGGAACGTGCTCCCGCTCCTCATCCACAATCCTCCGTTCGTGATCCACCGGAGGCTTGGTGCGCAACATGCTGTACGTCATGGGGACGACGAACAGCGTGGTAATGGTGGCCAGCACCAGACCGCCGATCACCGCCCGGCCCAGAGGCGCGTTCTGCTCCCCGCCCTCGCCGAATCCCAGCGCCATCGGCATCATCCCGATGATCATCGCGCCGGCCGTCATCAGCACCGGGCGGATGCGCGTGTGCCCCGCCGCCAGCGCCGCCGGCCGCGCGCCCATGCCTTCCTCCCGCTGATCGTTGGCGAACACCACCATCAGGATGCTGTTGGAGGTGGCCACGCCGATGCACATGATCGAACCCATCAGCGACGGCACGCTGAAGGTGGTCTGCGTCAGGAACAGAATCCACACGATCCCCGCCATCGCCCCCGGCAGGGCCATCAGGATGATGAAGGGGTCCAGCCACGACTGGAAGTTCACCACCATCAGCAGGTACACCAGCGACACCGCGAACAGCAGGCCGATGCCCAGGCGGTAGAAGGAGCTCTCCATCGTCGCCACCTGCCCGCGCAGGTCGATTGTGGTGCCGCGGGGCAGATTCTTCGATACGTCGGCGATAATCTTCTCGACGGCCGACCCCACCGCGCCCAGGTCGCGCCGGTCCACGTTGGCGTACACATCGAAGACCGGCTGCACGTTGTAATGGTTGATAATCTCCGGCGCCGCACTGCGCCCCACCCCGGCCAGGTTGGAGAGCAGTTGCGCCCCGCCGCCCGCCGCGCCCGGGTTGCCGTACGCCGCCGATGCCTGGCTGGGACCGGCGCCCACCGACGCGTTCCCCGCGCCGGCCACTCCCGCCGGCGATCCCGGCGTAGTGAAATTGACGGCGCCGATCAGCGGCGTAATGGGCGTGCTCATCAGCGCCGCCATGGAGTTCATGTTCCGTTGCGGCGTCTGTATGGCTACCGAATAGGTGACGCCGCTTCTCCAGTCCAGCCACTGCGTGGGCGTCACCTGGCTGCTGGAGGAGAGCGAGATCAGCAGGCTGTTGCTCACGTCCTTCTGGGTCAGGCCCACCTGCCCGGCTTTGTCGCGGTCCACGTTGATGTCGATTACCGGATAGTCCACCACCTGGTGGATATGCACGTCGGCGGCGCCCGGAATGCGCGCGAAGCGCGATTCCAGCTCCTGCGCGATGCGGTAATTGGCGGCGATGTTCCGTCCCATGATCTGCGCGTCGATGGGCGCCGGCAGCCCGAAATTCAGAATCTGGTTGGTGATGTTGGCGGCTTCGAAGAAGAACACCATGTCCGGGAACTTCTGGTGCAGCCGGCGGCGCAGAACGTCGGTGTACGCGGCCGTGGGACCGTGCTCGCCGGCCTTGAGCGAGATCAGAATGTCGCCGTCCCCCGGGCCCAGGGTCGGGTTGTCGCCGAAGGCCAGGTTGACGCCGCCCGAGGGGACGCCGATGTTGTCGATCACGGTCGAGATCTCGCGTTCCGGAATCGTCGCGCGGATCTCCCGTTCGATGGCGCTGAAGATCTCCTCGGTCCGCTCGATCCGGGTCCCCGCCGGAGCCCGCGCGTGCAGGCGCATCTGCCCGGAGTCCACCACCGGGAAGAAGTCGCGGCCGATGAACCCAGCCAGGGCCAGCGACCCTATGACGAACACCGCGAACCCGGTTAGAACCGGAGCGCGGTGGCCCAGCGACCAGTCCAGCAGCGACGTGTAGGCCGCCCGCATCCGCTCGAATTGCCGGTTGAAGAGGTAGTGGAACTGCCAGATGATTCCCGCCCCGCCGCGCGTCTCGCCGCCTTCGCCCTGCGCGTACAGCTTCACCTCGGGCTTTAGCATGTAGTGGACCATGGTGGGAATCAGGGTCCGCGACAGGAAGTAGGACGCCATCATGGCGAACACCACGGCCATGGCCAGAGGGGTGAACAGGTACCGCGCCGCGCCCGTCAGCAGCAGCACTGGCACGAACACGATGCAGATGGAGAGGGTGGAGACGAAAGCCGGCGCGGCGATCTGTTGCGCCCCGTCCAGCACCGCCCGCACCAGCGGCTTCTTCATGGCCATGTTGCGGTGGGTGTTCTCGATTTCCACCGTGGCGTCGTCCACCAGGATGCCCACCGCCAGCGCCAGGCCCCCCAGCGTCATCACGTTGATGGTCTGCCCCATCAGGCTCAGCACGATTAGCGACACCAGGATCGAAAGCGGAATGGAGATGCACACGATCACCGTGCTGCGCCAGCTCCCCAGGAACATCAGGATCATCAGCCCGGTGAGAAACGCCGCCATGACGGCCTCCCGCACCACGCCGTCGATGGCCGCGCGCACGAACAGCGACTGGTCGAAAAACTGCCGCACCTGCAGCGCGGGCGGCAGACCCGCCAGGATCTTCGGCAGGGTCTGCTTGACGTTGTTCACCACCGCCAGCGTGGACGCCTTGCCGTTGCGCAGGATGGTAAGCAGCGCCCCGCGGGTGCCGTTGGCGCGCACGATGCTGCTTTGCACCGCGTAGCCGTCGCGCACCTGAGCCACATCGCGTACGTACACCGTGGCGCCGTTCACCACCTTGAGCGGCAGGTTGTTCAGGTCGTCCAGCACGCGCGGGCTGTTGTTCAGCCGCACCTGGTAGTCCGTTAAGCCGATCTTGGCCGTGCCCGCCGGCAGGATGAGGTTCTGGTTGCCCAGCGCCGCCGAAACGTCCGCCGGGCTCAGCCCCTTGGCGTAGAGTTGCTCGGGCATCAGGTCCACCATCACCATGCGGCTCTTGCCGCCGAAGGGCAGCGGCACCGAGCAACCCTGGATGGTCGCCAGTTGGGTGCGGATGAAGTTCTGCCCCAGGTCGAAGAGTTCCTGCTCGCTCAGCGTCTTGCTCTCCAGCCCCAGTTGCAGGATGGGCACGCTGGAGGCGTCGTACTTGATGACGCTGGGCGGTGTCATGCCGGGCGGGAAGAGGCGCAGCATGGTCTGAGATTGGGCCGTGATCTGCGCCAGGGCCATTTCCACCTTGGCGTTGGGCTGAAAGTATACCCGGATCACCGAAACGCCGCTGTACGACTGCGATTCGATGTGCTCAATATCGTTGACGGTGGTGGTCATCGACCGCTCGAAGAAGGTGACCACCCGCTTTTCCATTTCCTCCGGCGTCAGCCCCTGGTAGCTCCACACCACGCTGACCACCGGGATGTCGATGTAGGGGAAAATGTCCACGGGCATGGACAGGATGGCCGTCACGCCCAGAATGGCGATGAGCAGGGCCGCGACCACGAAAGTATAAGGACGCCTGAGGGCGAGCCGGACGATCCACATGAGGGCTGCACCTTCATAGTATTCGATAGCGGCGTCGTCCGGGCGGCGTTAGCCCCTTTGGGCTATTGGCCTCCCCCCGGCCGGCAGGTGTAACCGGATCCGCGGCGGGCGCATCCTTTAATAACAGCCGTGAAAATACCAACCAACGTCTCCCGGCGGGAGTTGCTGGCCGCTCTCGCTCTGTTTCCAGCCGCCCGCCTGATGGCCGGACAGGAGCAGGGAAGCACTCCCGCGCCACCTGTCCCGGCGGCCGGTGACGGCCCGTCGAAGTTCTCCAGCGAAGTCAAGGTGGTCAACCTGTTTGCCACCGTCCGCGACAAGCAGTCGAAACTGGTCAAGGACCTCACCAGGGACGATTTTGTCCTCGACGAGGAAGGCAAGCCGCAGGCTATCAAGTACTTCGCCCTGGACGCCAATCTTCCCCTTTCGCTCGGCCTGCTGGTGGATACCAGCGGCAGCCAGCGCACCGTGCTCAACGACGAGCGCGCCGCCAGCTACAAGTTCTTCGATCAGGTGCTGCGGGAGGACCGCGACCTGGCGTTCGTGATCCATTTCGATTCCGAAGTGGAACTGTTGACCAAGGAGTTCACCGCCTCCCGCAAGGACCTGGAGGCAGCCCTGGACCAGCTTCGGATCGCGGATCGCGGCCAGCAGCAGCAGCCGCAGCAGGGACAGGGACAGGGCGGCGGCGGCTATCCCGGCGGCGGTGGTGGGTATCCCGGCGGCGGGTACCCGCGAGGCGGCGGAGGCCGCGGCTACCCCGGCGGCGGCTACCCGAGCGGCGGCCGGGGGCGCGGCGGCACCGACATGTACGATGCCATCAAGCTGGCATCCGATGAGCTGATGGTCAAGCAGAAGGGGCGGAAAGCGCTGATCCTGCTCACCGATGGCGTCGATACCGGCAGCAGGTACACGCTGTTCGAGGCTATCTCATCCGCCCAGAAGGCCGATACGCTGGTGTACTCCGTGCTCTTCGCCGGAACCGAAGGCTATTCCCAGGGCGGCGGCCCGCGCATGGGCGGCGGCGGCATGGGACGCGGCGGCATGGGACGCATGCCCATGCCCATGCCGGGCGGCGGCGGCGGGGGATACGACTACGGCAGCGGCAAGAAGGTGCTCGAACAGATCGCCCGCGAAACGGGCGGCCGCTTCTTTCAGGTTTCCCGTAGCCACCCGATCGACAAGGTGTACGCCGATATCCAGGAGGAGCTGCGCAACCAGTACAGCCTCGGCTACACGCCCGATCCTCCCGCCGAGGGCGGCATCTACCGGCACATCCACCTGACCAGCAAGCGGAAGAATACCACCGTGGTGACGCGCGAAGGATACTACGCCACCTAGCCAAACCGCCACGCGCGTGGCGGTTTCGATTCCATCAAACCATTGATACGTAAGCAGTTAGACTTTTCAAAACCGCCACGCGTGGCGGTGAACTAGACCGCTACGCGGTACTTGTCTTCGTTCGGGGTGCTGCCAGTGGCCTGGCGCGAGGCTCCTTGAAATACTGGATCAGGTTTATGGCCCAATAAGCCAATCCGATTTCAAGGAGCCGTCGCATGACACCACTTCGGCAACGCATGATCGAAGACATGCAGTTGCCAATTTCGCCCCGGGTACTTGAGTTGCGAGGAGCTACTCCAGTTCTTCGACCACATCCCCAGCCTGAAGTACCGGGCCGCCCTGATGACCGGCTACGGAGCTGGGTTGCGGGTCTCCGAGGTGGTAGCCCTGAAGATCGGCGATATCGACTCTCAACGCTTGCTCATCCGCGTGGAACAAGGCAAGGGCGGCAAGGACCGTTAACCGCGTCCATCACCAGCCGCCTAAGTTCGCCCTCGTTCGTGCCGGGGCCGATAATGGGCAGGAAGTACTTCGCCCCCGCGCGCAAGTATTCCATCGTCTTGGGGGAGCGATCCAGAAGGAACTCCTTCTCCTTCAGGAATTAGTCGTACATCTTCGCTACATTCACTTCAAACGTCACCCTTCCATCGTGAAGTTCGATGGCGGGGAACCAGCCAGAAAGTTGTCTGAAGATGTTTTTTGGGGGGGCTGGTCCACTGGTCTGCGGATGCGCACAGACCAAGCGGACGTCGTAAGTTACGAAAAAGACGATGGTCGGGGCGAGTGGATTCGAACCACCGACCTCCTGGTCCCGAACCATCAACCCACGTACTATCAAGGACTTAGCGGCGGCACAGTGGTCTTGCCAAGGGTTGCGATATGTCGCGAGTCTTCAAAGGCTTGCGGACCTTCCGCGCGCCGGGATTGGCAATCGCGGGTAACGCTTCTATGCGTGGGGTGGGCACAAAAATGGGCACAGTCTTTCCGGGGGCGGTCGCATAGTCGGATAGCAGCCCGCTCAGCCGACTCCGGGGAGCATGACCGCCGTGTCTGACTGTTTCTCCGGCAGCATCTGGAAGAATAGGAAGACCGGAGAGAAGATGAGCCACACAGGAATCCATATGATCCACGGGAGCGCCTGTTCGATGCGCCCCCGAACCTTCCTTCCAGCGATCTCGCGCGGATACCTGATTTTCGCGAAACCTCCAACCCTGCGCCGAACAGATCGCAGAACGCTGAAACTCGGGAATGGACTTACAGCAGCGCCATCCGCAGCGATTGCCCGTTTCCTTCGTCGCCTGTTGAACCAGACGAGAACCATGCTGACCATGCCAAACGGAAATGCCAGGCCGATCAGGTCCCGTCCCCATCCTTTTAGAATCGCGAGGCAGATGAACAGAATCAGGGATACGGCCGCGATGGATTGGCTGGGGTGCCACCTGCGGCAGGCTGCGACAGCGATCTCTGCGTCCGACGCGAGCAAAAGCAGAAGGCGGTTGAAGAAGTCCCACTGCTCCTTCGAGGCAACCACGAAGTGCTCTTTGCAGTCGTCGTAATAAAACCAGAGTTCGCGGACGGCCGTCCGCACGGTTTGGTCCTCAGTTTGGCTGCCTATCTCGTGGAGCGTCTCGTCTAATTGAATGTTGTCGATCTGATCGTCCATGTAGGACCGCATCAGTTCGCTCAACCGATCTCTGGAAGTCCTGTCGACCATTGGCGCCCTCCCGCGGGGCTCACTGAAATTGCATCACAACGACGCCGCCAGCACAAGTCCAACTCCGACCGGAGCACCCTAAGCTGGTCTGGCGCTTATGCTGACACGCGGCGCCATTCGTACCCATCGATTGGCATGTCCTAAACGACGGCCGCCCCCTGTTGAGGCGGGCGCTGCGGCACTCTTCCTCGAGAGTGCCGCTTCAAGCATGCCTGATTCCGTGCTTACACGCCCTTGTAGTTGAGCACCGGCCGAAGCGTGCGCGTCACCTTCACCAGTTCCTTTTGGGCCCGGAGGACCGCGCGGATGTCTTTGTACGCGGACGGGGCTTCGTCACGGAGTTTCTCGCCGATACGGAAGTCGTACCAGACGCCCGCCATTTGCCGACGGAGTTCACGTTCGGTCACTTTGCTCCGGGCCGCGGTCCGGCTCAACGCCCGGCCCGCACCATGGGCGCTCGAACACAATGCCGCCTCGTGGCCGCGGCCCTCCACGTGAAAACTGGGGCTTCCCATCGATCCGGGCAGCACTCCGCGCTCACCTAGTTTGGCTGACATCGCTCCCTTTCTGTGCACCCAAAGGTCGCGCCCACCATGATGTTCGAGCGACACGTGGTTGTGGTCGGTCGTGATGATCGTGCCCCAGCATAGGTGCGCGCCGAGCACGGTTGCCAGTACCCGCCCTACCTCCTCTGCTATCGACCTCCGGGACGCATCGGCAAAACGCCGGGCGTACGAGGCATCGTGAAGATACTCGGCGCCCTCAACGGACTTGGCGTCGAGGGCGCGAAGCCGATTGTCTGCTGGTTGCGCACGCGCCAAATGGTGGTCGCGAATTGCTTGGCCGAGCGCCCGTGACCCGCTGTGCACCATGAGCCAGAGGCGGCCGTTCTCGTCCGCCTGCAGTTCAATGAAGTGGTTTCCGCTGCCAAGCGTCGCGAACTCCATCATGCCGTCATTCCGGCGGACGGACTCCAGAGTCGGATGACTCAACGCGTCGGTCGCCAACTCCGGAGGTTGAGGGATGACCGCGGCGCGATTGCGCCGGCGAGCAGGTACGGCCCGGCGGAGATCGTTCAAGACCGCGCCGGCAATCCTCGGATTATCTAAGGCACCAGCCTCGACGTCCAGCCCAACAGCCAACATGCCGCAACCTATGTCGCCCCCCACCGCTTGCGGATATATCAATGACGACGTACCGACAGCAACACCGATGCACACGTCGGCCGACAGATGGACGTCGGGCATGACCGCTATCTGCCGAACATCTGCGGCGCGCCGGAGGCGTTCGACCGCCTCCGACACGTCATGGTCCATCGGCCCTGCAAGCCATGTCCGAATGGGCGCGATTGACGACTCAGTCATTGTCGCCTCCATCCTGCAGGACTGGTACAAAACATAATTCCGGCGCTCGCTTCCGAGTGATTGCCATCGCTACCTCTGAGCGGAGACGTGGGCTATCCCGTTGGAGAGCGGCAATGGAGTCTGCAACAGGCCGCCCCTCCGGGATAACCACGTGCACCAGCAGCCGCCCGCAATCCGGGGCTGGAGAAACCTCGTCGGCGAACAGACCGCTGACGTCTTCGGTTGCACTTCGGCCTTCGAACGCCAGGTTTAAGGCTCGCTGCACCTGCCGACAAAACTGCCGGGCCTTCCGTTCTGCCTGTCGTTCAGATGACAGGCGTTGGGATTCGCCGCCCGACAATGCCTCGGCGAAGTCCGGATCGTCCACAAATTCAGATACTTTAGATCGACGTTTATGGTGCTTCAAGGCAAAACTCCCTATCGCGCATACGCGCAACCTACCACAAGGCACACAAGTGCATCGTGGCGATCAACTTGTTTGTTGAAAGCGATGGGAGCCAACCCGTCCAGCCGGCGTATTTATGCGGCGGCGAGCAGGCTCGGCGTCATCGGGTTGCGTGCAATAGGGGACATGGTCTCCTCCGCTGTTACGTCGAGTATTGGAATGCTGGAACGCCTTACCGGAGCAAGAGCATTCCGGACACTATTATCGCCGCCTGCAAGGCTTGGCGCAAGTTCGACCGAGGCGATTCAGGCTGACGGGCTAGCCAACCCGAGCTTCGTTGGTGGACTCGAAGAGCCGATTCCAGTCACCATGCGGCCAGCAGATCGCGCAGCTTCGCGGCGACGGTTGTTTTCTGAGACGTCGGCAAACTGCCGAGATGACGCACAATCATCGAGGCGTGAATGGTGGCCAGCTTGTGCAATCGGAGCACGGACGCGGTTTTTAGATTCGTGGAACGGAACTCGGCTTTCGCCGGGTCCAAGACCAAATCGGAAGGCATCAACACCGCCGGTAGGACGGACGAGATATATGCGACAAGCACCTCGGGAATCGGCCCCACCGGCCCTGCCAGCACGAGCACCGGCCGCAGTTTCATCCCCGCGGTGTCGCCAAACGGGAAACTCGCGAGGCAGATCTCAGCGGGATGCATCTAAGGGTTGGCCGTCCGCCAGAGTGTAAACATCCTGCCGCGCGTCGCCCAACTCGTCACTCCAGGCCCGGGAAACGTCCCATGGCCAGAAGGCGCCCGCCTCGTCCTCATCCGGTCGGACGACAATCAACTGGACACGCCCGGGCGGGAGGTCTCGCGGCGCTTCGGCCCGGATCTGATGGTCATCGTCGATTTCGCCCACTATGCTCATGGCTCGCATACGGTAGATCTACCGTCCTTCTCTCCCCAGTTTGCCACAATCGGGCCGCCCGCCGGAGGCTGAAACCATCGTGATATGGTTGGGGTTGGCCGCCTAGCTCGACGGGGCGACAAGCCGGGGACCCTGCCCGGTTGGCGGCAATTCATTTTCAGGGAATCGCACAGGGAGCGATGGATTCACCAGGCCCAAACGGAAAAGATCAAGGGCGGCGTCCCGTGGCGGCCAACGGCCACGAGGAAGCGCCGGATGTCTTTCTTCCCGAGTACAGATTCCCAACTCCGGAAGCCAAGTACCAGCACCAGCGGGCGCAGGCCGAAGAACGCTTCCGGATGGACTTCGGGCTCTGGGAAACGGCCAACCGGGACAATCCGCCGCAATCGGTCAGCCTGTCCGTGAGCGCGGCCGGCGAGGTAAGAACCGAACGCCGCAACGATCTCGATATCGTTCTGTCTTTGGAAAACTACGTCACGCAGTTCCTCTTTGCTGCCCTCGCCGCATACGGTGATCTCCTGTTGGCCAGACAGTTGCCGCCTACTGAAGCCGTCCGCGAATTCGAGCATCACGCGGATGAACTGCTGAAAGAGACGTTCAACAGGAAATGGCTCTTCGGACTGCGCCGCCTGGAACTGCTCGAAGCGGAATTCGCCGAGCGGTTCTGGCCCATGCAGAGAGAAGTGGTTGAGGAAGCGCGCTACGAGTTTGAAGAAGACGTCTGGAGCACGGACGATGAGCCGGCAGAGGAGTCCGGCACGGCGCAGGCGTGCGAAGTTGAACCGGCCGCATGCCCGGAGCCGGCCAGCTCCGAGCACCCGCCGAAGGTCCCGCCACGGAAGCGGGGGCCGAAACCGGATCACGAGACCGCGCTGCTGGTCGCCACCATCGTCGCCCGGGTGGCGCCGGATGGCGACTGGCGTTCGAGGGTGGATGATGTCTGCGATGCTCTGGACGATGAGCAGGTGCCGGTCCCCGCGACCTGGCGGCGCAACAGGAACGTCCGTAAATGGAGCCTTTGCGACGACCGCGACATTGTCGTCAAGGCCATCGAATACCGGCTTGGAATAGCAAAGCAGCAAAAGAAACCCGCCCCCGAAACTCTCTCCTAATTTCCGCGAATTTTCTCACCGCAACGATTGCTATCGGAAGCCCGCCATTTCGCCTTTACGCCGCCAAAATTTCCAAAACAACTCTCGGTTCCGATGATTGCGAGTGGGTAGACGAACAATCCACCCGCGATCATTGAAAGCCGAATAGATCACGCCCGCGGGAAGCCCAAACTACGGACAGTCTGCGATGACGGCCTGCCAGCCGAGCGGACACCCGGAAATGCCTTCACAAACGCCGGCGTGATCGTGCAGTCCATTTGTCCCGGCATCGCGCCGGGGCTCAATCAAACAGTTTTGGAAACCAGAAAGGAGCGACATGGCAACGGTAGACAGTGTTCTCGAAACCCTGCTGAACGAGCACGACGTGGCGCGCATCACGGGCCTCTCGGTGGCTTCCGTCCGGCGGTGGAGGCTCCTGCGACAGGGGCCGAAGTACATCAAGATCGGCGCGGCCGTCCGCTACAAGCCGGAAGACATTGCCGCGTGGTTGGAGACGCGGCCCAGCGGCGGCGGGCAGCAGGCCTGAGAGGCAGGCGCCGCATGAACATCATCACATTCACATCCGGCGAAGTGTCCCGCTACTACAAGGACCGGTTCGCTCACTTGAAGCAGACGGGCGCGCAGTGGAGCTGCGGCTGTCCCAGGCACGGCGGCAAGGACCCGAACTTCAAAGTGGAGGCCGCGACTGGCCGATGGTATTGCCATTCGGTTTGCGGTTGCGGCGGCGACATCATCGACCTCGAAATGGCGCTCACGGGTGCTGACTTCAAAACGGCGAAAGCCGGAGTTTTCCGCATGGTGGGCAGGATCGAACCACGGCATACAACGGGCGGGTGGCGCGAAGTCGAGCGCTACCCCTACACGGACTCGGATGGCAACCTGGTCTTGGAGTCTGTCCGCTATCTGAAGCCGGACGGGAAGAAGACGTTCGTTCAAGTCCGTCCCAGCGGAGTCGGAGCGGCAGGCACTACCGATCCGGAACGAATCGGCGGCGTCCCCACCGGCGGCATCGTGGTGGGCCTCGCGAAGGGCAAGTATCTTCCCGATCCCAAGGCCGAGCGCGCAACCGGCAAGCCCACCTGGAAACGGGTGGACGATCACATCGATTACGACGGCGCGGAGTATCGCTTCCTCGATTGCCCGCGAGTCCCGTACCGCCTCCCGAAGGTGTTGAGCGCGGAGACGGTCTACCTACCCGAGGGCGAGAAGGACGTTCACACCTTGGAGTCCTGGGGGCTGGTCGCGTCCTGCAATCCGGGCGGGTCCGGCGAGAGTCATCTATATACGGGATGGGCGGATCATTTTCGGGGCCGCCACATCATCATACTTCCCGACAATGACGGTCCCGGCCGGAAGCACGCGTTGGCGGTCGCCATGGCGCTGTTCACCGTGGCCGCTTCCATCCGCGTAGTGGAGCTTCCCGGATTACCAGAGAAAGGTGACGTGACCGACTGGCGCGGTGCCGGAGGCACGCTCGATCGATTCGGTAACGCAGTCGAAGCCGCGCCGCCTCTGGATGCGGCAGCACTGGCGGCATTGCGGTCGCGCTGGAGCGTTCCAGACGAAGAACCAAAACGCCGGGCGGCACGCGTGGAAGCAGCCGACGATTGGCCGAAGCTGGAGCCAATCCAAAGCGAGCTTCCGCCCGTGCAGCCCTTTTCCGAAGAGCTTCTCCCCGCTTCGTTCCGTCCCCTGGTGCGGGACGTGACGGAGCGCATGCAGGTCCCGATGGATTACCCCGCCGTCGTAACGATGCTCTGTCTCGCCGGCGCGGTGAATCGCCGGGCTCTGATTCAACCCAAGGCGAACGACACCGGCTGGGTGGTGGTGCCCAATCTTTGGGGAGGCATTATCGCGCCACCGGGATTCATGAAGTCGCCCGTCATCCAGGCTGCCACCCGTCCACTAAATCAGATTCAATCCGAATGGCGACGGGACCATGAGGAATCGCTCGAAGAATACGCCCGCGACAAAGAGGAATACGAGCTTCGATGCTCTGCATGGAAGGAGCAGTACAAGGCCAGCGCCAAGAAGGGCAGGACGGCGCCCGACCGGCCCGAGGACGAGCCGGAAGAACCGACGCTGCGGCGCCTTGTCGTGAATGACGCCACCTTCGAAGCGATGCACCAGACCATGAGCGAAAACCCGGCGGGCATTCTGGTCATCCGGGATGAGCTGACCGGCTGGTGGAGTCAGTTGGACCGGGCGGGCCGCGAGGGCGAGCGCGCATTTTGTCTGCAAGCCTGGAACGGCGACACCGGCCACACCATCGACAGGATCGGGCGTGGCACCATCCACGTGGAAGCCTGCTGCATGTCGATGTTGGGCGGTATCCAACCGGGCAGGCTTCGCTCTTATCTAACAGAAGCGCTCGAGGATGGGCCGAGCAACGACGGCCTCATTCAGCGTTTTCAATTGCTGGTCTGGCCGGATACGGAACCGGGTTGGGAATATGTCGACCGCGCGCCGGACGCGGTTTCGGAACAGCAGGCGGCGCTCGTGTTCGGCAAGTTGGTGGAGCAGGACTCCGAAACTCCGATGCGATACCGCTACGCGCCGGATGCCCAGGAACTCTTCGTGGAATGGCTCGCGGAGCTTGAGACGAAGGTGCGCGGCGATGAACTCCATCCCGCTCTCGTTTCGCACTTGAGCAAGTACCGCAAGCTGATGCCGGCGCTCTCGGTTCTGTTCGAACTGGCGGAATGGGCGGCGGGCAATGGTAGCGCCGATACCGTTTCGCTGGAGCACACCAGGCAGGCCGCGGCGTGGTGCGAATATCTCGAATCGCATTCGAAGCGTGTCTACTCCTGCGTGGTGACGCCGCAACTTCGGGCGGCCCGCGAGTTGGCGGAGAAGATCAAGAAGCGCAAGGTAGGCGCCGACGGTTTCTTCTCCTGCCGCGAGGTGTACCTGAAGGGTTGGAGCGGTCTGGATACTCCTGAGGCCGTGAAATTGGCGGCGGAAGTACTTCAGGATGCCGGTTGGGTCCGTGATCTATCCGGTGAGTCCGGACCGTTCGGGGGGCGCCCATCCAACCGGTTTGAAGTGAACCCGGCGGTGTGGGAATGAGTGCCATGGCAACCGGCCCGGCGAAGCAGAGCCGGTGGCTGGATTGGAAACCGCAGACCACTATCTCGGCGGATTCGGCGGGAGGCGAGCCTACAAAACCATCAAAACCCGGTTCTGTAGGTTTTGTAGGTGCCACTTCCGCTGAATCTCCCGAGATTCAGGTGGAACCGGGCTCGGCGGAAATGGTACGTGCATCTGCCATTCTGAACCGGGCTGGCATCCGCCTCATCCAACTGGACGGCGTTACCACCATCGGGATCTGGAGCGACCTGGACGGGCCGGAGATCCGCAAGGCCCTGCGCGCGTTCGGGTCGGACCGGCTTCCTATCCGTTACCTGGATGGCTCAGGCGTTCCCCTGCGCTACAAGCTGCGGCGCGTACCGGGCGAGCCGGTGCCGATGAACGTATTGACGGAAATGCAACGGCAGACGGACGAGCCCTGGACGGTCCGGGACCGGATGCTGCAAGAGATGGGCTGGCGCTCGGTGGCCGACTCATGGTCGGAATGGAAGGCATCAAGGCTGAACCGCCTTTTCCAGCAGCAAGGCGCTACCGGGCGGCCCGGACGCATCACCGCCGCGACCGTCAGGCACGGGAAACGCGCCAGGTGGGCGTAGTCGTCGCGCCCTGTTGGCCAGGTTGCATCGGATGGCGTCGGGTGGTAGTTACCCTGCCGCCCGTGAAATTCCAGGGACCTGGCCCTCGACCTCCGCCTGCGGCTTACAAGATTGCTCACCCCGTTTACTTAGACCTCTTTTTCACCACTCAACTAAACCCACTAAACAGGAGGATCGCAATGGAAGTCACCAAGACCGAACTGGCGCGCCGTCTCGATATCAGCAAGGGGCGCGTCAGCCAACTCATCCGCCAGGGCATGCCGGTGTTGCCGTCCGGCCTCGTCAATCTCGACGCCTGCTGCCGGTGGATCGATCAACATGTGGATCGCGCCCACGCCGGATGGGGCAGCACGCGAAAGCCGCCGGCCTCGACGTCGCCTCCAGTGACTGCCGCCAGGAGGCCGCCCGCCAGCTTTCCGCCGCCCGCCCCGGCGCCCGCGATCGGCGCCGACCCTGCCAAGGTCCTGCTGGTCGCCAAGGCAAAGCGAGCCCTGGCCGACGCCAAGCGTGCCGAACGCCTGGAACGCAAACAGGCCGGCGAACTGTTCGAACGCACGGACGTGAACACTTACATCACGAACTTCAGCCTGTTGGTGCGCGACCACATACTCACCCAGGCGGAGCGGCTGGCGGCGCTGCTGGTGCCGATGACGGACGAAAAGCTGATTTACGATCTCATCCGCCGGGATGGGATGGTCCTGCTGCAGAAGCTGTCGAAAGCCATCGAGGCCTCGGGCGTCGCGGAAAAGGCGGCGGCCCAATGAGCCTCGGTTGCCACACGTCAGAGAACGCCATCGCCAACAAGTGCTCAAAGTGCGGGGCCATGGTGCTGGAGGTGCACAAGGCGGGAGGGACGTTCCGAAAAGCGTTTTTCTGCCGGAGATGTTGCCCGGTTCATTCACCCAGGCCCGCCCTCGCACTGGCTGCGAATCCGGAAGTGACTGGCGCATCGCTGTGGGGACCGCCTCGCCGTCCTGATGGCTCCTATTACGATGCCGCTGACGATGCATTCTATCGCGACCAGCAGCGCCGCGAGTGCATCAACGAGCATTCCGCTCGCGGTGAGACGCGTTGGATACCGCGCCGCCTTTGGTTCCAGGGACGCCGCTGAACGCAAGTTTCATGCAGTACAAATCCAAAGCCAAGGAGAAACGATTATATGTTTTCGAACGTAGAGCAGGCGACGGCCGAAATTGAGAAGTACGCTGCCAAAGAACTGAAGCTGGTTGCCGACCACCGCGGGGCTATCGCGACGGTTTCGGCTGCCGAATTGAGCGCCGGTGACGCCCTTCTGGACGCACCGGACGGTGAATCCACCTATGCATTCGTGGATCAGATCCTCCGCGCAGAATCTGCTGTTGCCGCAATTGAGGCGTCCATGAGGGCCTGCCGCGCGCGGCGCCTGGAAGCCATCGAGGGCAAGATCGCAGCCGAGGCCGCGGAGTGGCGCAAGCGCGCCGATGAAGCCCGCGCTGAACTGGAACGTATCACGGGCAAGACCAAGAAGCACCTCGATACGCTCAAACAACTGGAGGGCGTCGAGTTCATCCCAGCATCCACGCCGAAGTCCAGCACGTTGGGCGCGCGGGCAGTCGGTTGCGAGGACAAGGCCATCCAGTTGGAAACGGCTGGGGTTCCGCGCAATGGTGGTGCACAGTTGGACGATGTTCCTTCTGCTATCCCGCTGGTCGAGATGGTCCTTCGGCATGAGAGCGCTGGTCCCTCTGCGCAGGAAGTTCTTGCTTGGGCTGCGGCCTGCGACCCGCATGACTGCTTTGGCAATCACCCCCGCTCCTTTCGCGTGAGCTGGCGCGAAGGTGTGATTGATTACCGCGAATCGTACTGCCAGGTGACCGCATTGGCGCCGTCGGCCGGCATCTCGATTTTCACGCTGAAGGACCTCGGTCCCGATATGGCTCAGGCGATTTTCCGCGCGCCGGTCGGCATGCAGCCTACGCCGAGGATCACCAGGATTGCAACTCCAACTCCGGAGCCGCCTGCCGTTCTGGGCCCTGACGATCCCGCTCCCATTGGTCTCGGCCTCAGGATCGATCGGTATCTAAGCTCTGAGTATGGCCGGCACTGGGGAGCCGAGCCGTCGAAAGAGGAGGCACCGCAGTCGTGACTGCCACCGCCATGCCCGCGCCGGTGATCGCACCCGGCGCGGTACTCCCGCTTTCCGGTATCGAATGGGTGGTCCGCGAAATCATGGTTTCGGTCGCGGGCCCGATCGCCGAGAGGATCGGTCGCTGCCCCACTGTGGAGGCGCTCGTCGGAGTTCACGAGGCCGGCCATGTAGTGGCGCAGTTCCTGCTCGCAGAGCGCCTTGCGGGCGCGAGCGTCATCCCGTGGCCGGGCCACAGCCAGGGCCGCGCCAGCGCCTGCAAGCCGACACCCGAATTGCTGAAGACGCCCTCGTGCACTGACGAGAAGAAGTCAAGGGATTACGCCATGCTCGCCAATCTGGACCTCGCGGAAGTCGAGGCCGCTACCCAGGAACTGCTTTCCGCCCACTGGCCGCTGGTACGGCGCCTGGCGGATGCTCTCGTTGAGCGCAAGGAAATCTCCGGTCGGCGGTGTCGGCAAATTCTGTTCAACGCGCTGCGGAAGAATCTCCGCCGTGCCCGCGCATTGGCGGAAAGGGACCGCCGGAACCACCAGGAGTTCCAGCGCGTGTTCCGGGCGGCTCTCTTGCAGCACGGGAGTGCCACCGTGGGTCAGTGCTGAGCATCAAACATCGAATTGGTTACGGGGCCGCCGCCGCGCGGCCCACAGCTCGGGGCGAAGCGACATCTTTCGACCGGTACGGGAGCAGAGGATTACCTCGGGCGGAGCGTAAGGATGCCAAAGTGGGTGCCTTTCTTGTCGGCGCTACACAGAAGTTCGCCGTTCAGCGTCTGACACTTCGAAATGGTATACGGCAGCGGATATTCCAGCCATCGCTCACCCCCATCCGTGGTGAACAAGGCTTTATGGTGCTGCGGATCCCACCCGTTGCCGGCTGTCGAAAACAGGAAGCCCACTTTGGCTGACACAAACCCCAACGTATCGGACGGAGGTACCCAATCGGTCCGCTCCGCCATCGGAATAGGAAGAGTTTTCCAGTGCCGTCCTCCGTCGGTTGTTCCCAGGAGGTGGACCTGCAGGTCTTGCTTGTGCTGCAGGACCATCCAGCCGTGATCCGAATCGGTGAATGAGATCTGTCCCACTTCGGGCCAGTCGAGCGGAAGAGTGAGCCGTGACTCATCCCAGCTCAGGCCGCCGTCTATCGTACGGAATATCAGCAGATCGCTGCCCTCGCGATCCGTGACCCAGCAGGCTTGGCCCCCGAGGTTGAAAATATGGTCGATTTTTGTGAGGTGTGGGATTTCAATCTTGGACCACGACCGGCCACCGTCAGCCGTACGAACCATGGTGCCAGTATCGTCCACGCCGAACTCCTGGCCAATCCCGTGCTCTTTGTCGGAAAAGGCCATAAACACGGTGGCGGTCTGCTCGGTGATGACTTCCCAGTTTTTCCCTCCGTCGGTGGTCCGGCGCACTTCCAATCCGGGAACTACTTTTTGGGTGCAAGGGACGTTCCAGCAGGACAACCACCCGTGTGCGGCGTCGAGGAACGAGAAGGTTGGCGGCACGGCGTACTGATGGGTGTCCGGCAGTTCGCGCCAGGTTTTTCCCGCGTCCACGCTGTGGACAAGAACATAATCGCCGCCGCTGGTTTCGAAGCTGAGCCCGATACCCCAGGCTTCGCTACGGGTCAACCAGAAGACGTCTTCGAGATGTGTGGCGACTTTACAGCGAATGCATTTTCCTTGTAGCCATGTCGCCGTAAACGGCGGTTGCGATGGTTGGCCGTGCGCACAACATAGGAAGCCGACTAAGATCCAGCCTATTGTCCGGGTCTTCAAAATAATGTCCTGTTGAAGGAGATGCTCAACACTTCCATCGAAACGCTTTGGTTTTAGCAGGCTGCACGCTCAACCGCAACGGTCGACGCGTGCGGCGATTCGTGGCTGATACCGGGGCTTCCGGACAAGTACATGTGGACGACAATGCCGCCTGCCTGTTCGGCCAGAGCCGCCGATCATTGCAGTGCGGAGTGGCTTGCCGAGCGTTCCGGTACCGGCCATCACGGGCAGGACGATTCATAAGCTGCGATGATGACCCAGGCGACCTTCTTCGGGTCTTTCGCGTAGAAAGACAGCCAGTATGGACGGCTCGCTACGATCAGGTACGTCTTCCCTTTCCCCTTCGGCGTCCACTCGTAGAGAAATCGTCCCTGCGCTTTACGTATCTGCCTGATTCCGGCGATCATTGTCGAGTTAATGTTTAGAAGTTTCGCCAGGGTGACTGAAGAGACGCGCTGGGGATCGATGAATGCCCATTCCGAATTGTCGCGCTCCGCTTCGTGCTGCGCGACGACAAGGGCCGCGGCCGAATCCAGGGGCACTAAGTCACGATAGCCGCAACCGGTCTTTTGAATTTCGGGTTGGTCTGGTGAAGCACGGTAGTCGAGGTCTGTTCGACTCTGGGACTCAACGGCGACGACCTGTTGAATCGCCAGCAGACTGCAACATCCCATATGCCCATAGCCGCCCCAGATGACGCCGCCCGGTAGACGTTCCTGTCGGCCCGAAAAGAACCTCCCCACGAGAGTTGCGCGTGCGAGGGTATCGGGGCGGCGCTGAATAATCCTGTCGAAGTCCTTGAACCGCTCGTCGACAACGAGCGGAATCGGAACATCTTCCACCTGAACCGGATTTGGCCGGCTACGGTCAGCGGTGGCCCCACAGCAATACATAGTGCCGGAGGCAACCGTGCCGCCGTATTCAAGCCAGACGTGTGGCCAGGATGGGCAAGCGGGGTCAAACAGCGTGAAGTCCTCAAAGCCATGGGAAATGAAGGCCGTCACTTGAACGAGTGCGTGGTTGTATTTCGCCGGATCCTGCTTCAACTGGCAACTGTTTACTGCCTTCGGCGCTTCGGAATGCCCGATCGCAGAAAAAGATAAGAGACAGCACACCATGCGGATCCGTTGCGCCGAGTCAGAACTCATATCAGAACTCAACGTAACGCGTTGGCACTCCGCAGGCAACCGTACTCGACGCTACGCAGACTGCGCCAAGGCTGTCCGCTTGAACCCGGCCGCCACCTGATCAATGAATCGTCATGCGAAAGGATGGCCCGATGCAGATCCTGTTCAACAAGACGATTGACCAATGCCGGATTATCGGCGCGCGCGGCGGCCGCGCCCGCGTTCGCAACGTGCGCGTGCGGAGGTTGCAGGTAACTCCGAAAGCCGCAGAAGTTCCCGTGTCACGGCTCGAAACGGCGGCAGAGGCAATCGCGCTCCTGGACCGCCAGTTCCCCTGGCTGGTCGGCGCGGAGATGTCCCGCCGATCGCCGCGTGGCATCGGTGAGGTGCGAGCGGTTTTGTAGGTTCTGTAGCCTTCATCCGCCGGGGAAGAGGTAACATTCGACCCCTGGCAAGTCGTGCCCAGCCGGGCGCGAGTCATTCACCCAGCAAGCAGAAATCGAAAGGAGAAAGTGTGGACAATGGCGGTGTATAAGCGTGGGCAAACATGGTGGTACAGGTTCACCTGGAGAGGCAAAGCAATCCGGGAGAGCACGAAGCAGGGCAACAAGCGGCTGGCCGAGCAGATGGAGGCCGCGCACAAAACGTCGTTGGCGAAAGGCGAGGTCGGTCTGCGCGACCGGAAGCCGGTCCCCACGTTGAAGGACTTCGCCGAAAAGGAGTTCAAGCCCTTCATCGAATCGCGGTTTCAGAACAAGCCGAAGACACTGGAATACTACAAGGCCGGGATCAAGACCCTGATCGATTACGCTCCTCTGGCCAATTGCGCCTTGGATGAGATCACCGCCGACAAGATCGCCGGCTTCATTGCGAAACTCCGCGGTGCCGAGTTAGCGGTCGCCAGCATCAACCGGCGACTGGAGGTCCTGCGGCGGATGCTGAAACTGGCGGTGGAGTGGGGCAAGGTCGACAAGCTCCTGCCGAGGGTGGAGATGCTCCCCGGAGAGAATCACCGGGAACGCGTGCTGACCACGGAGGAGGAGACCCGCTACTTGAACGCGGCATCCACTGTTGGCGATAACATCCTCGACGCCCACCGCCGTGCGCTCGAAGGCATCCGGGCCACTGAGCGCGGCGAAGAGCCGATTGAACCACGCGATCCGTTCCTGCTACGCGATGCGACGACCATCCTGATCGATTGCGGCCTCCGACCCGAAGAGTGCTTCCGTCTCCGATGGGAACAGGTTCGGGACGGTGCGGCCCACATCCCGTTTGGGAAGACCGAGAACGCGCGCCGCACGATCCCGCTGACGGAGCGGGCGGCCGCCATCCTGGAAACGCGGCGTGAGGCGTCGGAAGGCGAGTGGGTGTTCCCGGCGCCGACCCGCAGCGGCCATATCGAGAAGTCCTCGCTGAAAAAGCAGCATCCGAAGGCCTGCACGCTGGCGAAGGTCGCGGAGTTCCCGCTCTACACCTTTCGCCACACCTGCCTCACCCGATGGGCGGCGCACATGGACCCGTACACCTTGGGCTACCTCGCCGGCCACAGCGATTTCTCCACAACCCGCCGCTACGTCCATCCGCAAGTACAAACCGTCAAGGAAGCCATCGAGCGCGCCCGCACCCGCCAGCCCGGCGCGAAGTCGGCACAGTCCGCGTAGCACGTGGTCCAGGGTGGGCACAAAACTGGGCACAATAGCAAAACGGCGGTTGGAGACCAATATCTCCAACCGCCGTATCTATTTGAAATGTAAAAAGATGTTTGGTCGGGGCGAGTGGATTCGAACCACCGACCTCCTGGTCCCGAACCAGGCGCTCTAGCCAGGCTGAGCCACGCCCCGACAGGTTGTACTCTTGGTAGAATAGCACGTCCGATTGGTCCGCGGCCACATGGGAATTCTGCGGGGATCGCCAACGGGCCGCAATCGTCCTGCTAAACTGAGAGTAGTGGAGACTCAGAACCCTGAGCCGGCGTCATCCGAACAGCCGGACGACATCGTTGCCATCGATACTCCCGAGGGACAGTTGGCCCGGTTGGCCGAGGTGGCAGCCGAGCGCGACCGCCTGGCCGCCGAGACCGCCGAACTGCGGGACCGCCTGCTGCGCGCGCGCGCCGAGTTCGACAACGCCCGCCGCCGCGTCGAGAGGGATCGCACCGATTTTCTCCAGTTCGCCTCCATGGATATGGTGAAGGAAATCCTCCCCATCCTGGACGATTTCGAACGCGCCTTGAAAGTGGAGACCGCCGACCGGGATTATGCCAAGGGTGTCGAGTTGATATACGGGCGGCTGTTCGAAACGCTCCGCAAGCTAGGCCTGGAAGCCATCCAGACCGAAGGCCGGGAATTCGATCCCAACATTCATCAGGCTGTCGAGCGGGTGGAGACTGACGACGCACCGGACCAGGCGATCCTGGGCGAGTTTCAGCGCGGATATATTTTCAAGGGCAGGCTGCTGCGACCGGCGATGGTGAAGGTCGCGGTCCGGGCATAATCGAATCCAGTGGAGAAACGCGACTACTACGAGGTTCTGGGTGTTGGCAAGGGCGCGGGCGACGCGGAGATCAAGAGCGCCTACCGCAAGCTGGCACTGCAATTCCACCCCGACCGCAATCCCGACGATCCCAACGCCGAGGAGAAATTCAAGGAAGCCTCCGAAGCCTACAGCGTGCTGAGCGACGCTCAGAAGCGGGCCGCCTACGACCGCTTCGGCCACGCCGGGCTGCAGGGCGGCGGCGGGGCTCCAGCGGGATTCAATCCCGAGTCCTTCACCGATTTCGGCGACATTCTGGGCGACTTCTTCGGCTTTGGCGATCTGTTCGGCGGCGGCGGACGGCGCAGGGGCCGGGGGCAACGCGGCGACGATGTCCGCTACGACCTGGAGATCGGCTTCGAGGAGGCGGTGTTCGGAATGGGCGCCGAGATTCAGGTGCCGCGCCTGGAATCCTGCGACCGCTGCGGCGGTACGGGCGCCGAGCCGGGCAGCGGGACGAACACCTGCCCCACCTGCCATGGACGCCGCGAGGTCCTCTACCAGCAGGGCTTTCTTTCCATCCGGCGCACCTGCGGCACCTGCAACGGAGCGGGCCAGATCATCCGCACGCCTTGCACCGCATGCCGCGGCCAGGCGTACCGCCAGGTGCAACGCAAGCTCAAGGTCAACGTGCCGCCGGGAGTGGAGGACGGCACCCGGCTCCGCTTGGCCAACGAAGGCCAACCGGGCGCCAACGGCGGGCCGCCCGGCGACCTCTATGTGTTCCTCAAGGTCCGCGAGCACCGCTTCTTCGAGCGCCGCGAGAACGATCTGCACTGCACCATCCCGATCAATCTGGCGCAGGCAGCACTGGGCGCCGAGATCGACATCCCCACGCTGGGCCAGCCCACACGGCTGCGAATTCCGGAAGGCACCGCCAACGGCACGCAGTTCCGCCTGCGCAACAAGGGCGTGGTGGCGCTGAACGGGAACGGCCGCGGGGACATCTACGTGCACATCGAAGTCCGCATCCCCGCCAAGCTCACGCGCGAGCAGCGCAAGCTGTTCGAGCAGTTGCGCAATACGCTGCCCGTGGACAATGCACCGGTGGAAAAGGGCCTGTTCGAGAAGGTGAAGGACTACTTCGCATAGGGTTGGGCTGGGCTGCGATTGCCAGTTCCTATCCTGTTATAATCTAGGCACTTGGGCCCTTAGCTCAGCGGTTAGAGCAGCGGACTCATAATCCCCTCAGGCCAACAATCCAGACCTTTTACTCTCAATAGTTTAGGCGTGTTTTCAGTAACTTACCGGAACGGTGAGAAGCCCTGAGAAACGCAGATACACGCAGAGTCGCCAAAGATTCCGCCAAAGTGAAAATCGAGCGCGATGGGCGCGGGCGCCCCGTCCGGGCCGCAGTATGCAAATGTCAAAACTACACTTACGTCTCTATAGACAGAAGTGTGTTATTATAAAAGTGGGCCAGAGGAACCCGGGCCAATTCGGGTACCGGGATCGCGGAAACGTATATGAGACAACAGCAGCATACTCTCGTAAATACTATGCTGGGTGCCCGCGCTGAAGGCGGCGCGCTGAAGATCGACGCCCCGTTTCTCACTTTCACGGAAGTGCTGGAGTGCGTGCGCGAGATCGTAAAGAATATCGCCGCCGACTATGGCGAGATCCCCGCGAACACCGTCCAGACATGGATGAAGTCGCGTCTCAGCATCCAAGCCGAACGTCCAACGCGCAACCGCCTGTACAGCGGGATGGACTTGATCCGCATTGCCAGCGTCTACTACCTCGTGCATGTGACCAAGGTGGACATGGGACTCGCGATCCACATGGCGGATTTCGGAATGGCCGAACTGGCACGGGACTCCCGACGTTTCGCGCCGGACGTTAGCCCCTTGAAGGAATTTCACGCTGGCGGCTATGTTATCGCGAGGCCGGCCGACAGAACGGGGGAGTGGATTATCGCTTGCGCAGATGACGCCACTCCGATGCGCAAACTCCTTATGATCGCGGGCTGCTCGACCGTCTTCAATTTTGCCTTGGTGGTGGAGTTCACGTCTGTGATCTTGCTCGACAAATGGGACTCCAAGACCAAGTGGCTGATGGGTGTGATGGAGCGCGAGATCGCCAAGAAAAAGGGCAACCGTTGATGCGCTTCCAGGATTGGAGAGAACTGGCCAGCATCTTGGACTCGCAACCGGAAGCGGTCATGCTGTGTGATACCTGCGGCGCACCGCAGGGCGAATTGCAATCGGCGGCGGCGGCCGATTTACTGCGGCGCACCCCGACCGCCGGGTGGTCCGGAACAGGGCATCGTCGGCGCGTGCGGTACATCCAGCCTGCTCGCGGCATGGCGGGACTCGCGTCCTGGCGCGGTGGTTCGAAGACGACGATTAGGATACCAGTCCGCAATGCGGCAGGCGATGCCATTTCCGCGCCGCGGCACGAGCACAGACTCCTTCAATAAACAGCATGGGAACCGCCAACAGCACCCGCTACACGACAGCGGGCGCCGGAGGTGTGCCTGCACTCCCGCCGGAAATAGAGTACCGCGCGTGGAACAAAGACGAGCACGTCGTGGCGCGGGTGTGTGGCGTCTCCGTGCAGACCGTCCGAAGGTGGCGGGCGGCTGGCGACGGACCCCAATGGAAAAAGATCGGGGCCTGCGTTCGGTACTCATTGGCATGCATGTTCGAGTGGCTGGAGAGTCTGCCGTGCGGAGGGAAACAGTGAAGCGACAACAGAAGCAAGCCCGCGCCGAGCGCGTGGTGAGACTGGTGCTCGATGCGCTCGCGGACGCGCACGGGCTGGACCAGTACTGGCTCAGCATCCCGTGCTCGCAGAGTGACCTGACGGCACGCGATCTGCTACGCGGCGGCGAAGTG
>Ga0265323_10000163_pt1 | contig 39972 bp, 23 predicted proteins | sample 41225metaG_FD_193580 | JGI IMG/M metagenome (GOLD analysis project Ga0265323, IMG submission 193580) | Rhizosphere microbial communities from Carex aquatilis grown in University of Washington, Seatle, WA, United States - 4-12-25 metaG | ecosystem: Host-associated > Plants > Roots > Rhizosphere...
GTTGCCCACCAGGTTGATCAGGATCTGGCGCAGACGGCCGGGATCGCCCACCAGCTCGTCGGGGACTTCCGGCGCCACCCGGCACAGCAGGGACAGGCCCTTGGCCTCCGTCCGCGCCATCAGCGTGTGCAGCGAATCGGCGATGCAGTCGCGCAGCAGGAAATCCACCGGGGAGATGTCCAGCTTGCCGGCTTCGATTTTGGAGAAATCCAGGATGTCGTTGAGCAGCGTGAGCAGTTGATCGGCCGAAGTCTTGGCGGTCAGCAGGTAATCGCGCTGCTCGGGGGTCAGCTCGGTGCCCAGCGCCAGGTCGGTCATGCCCATGATGCCGTTCATTGGGGTGCGGATCTCGTGGCTCATGTTGGCCAGGAAGGCGCTCTTGCTCAGGCTGGCCGCCTCGGCGGCGATCTTGGCCGAGCGCAATTGCCGGTAGTGCGACACCAGCAGCCACACCAGTCCCAGAATGGTCAGCGCGGCGATTGCCAGAATCGACAGGAATCCGGCCTCCCGGTACCAGGGCAGCGGCACGGACAACTCGAAGACCGCCGGATGGGGATCCACGTTGCCGTTGCGATCCATGGCGCGGGCCTCGAAGCGGTGGGCGCCCGCGGCGAGCGCCTGGTATTTGGCAAAGCTCTCCTCGGCAAACGGGCTCCACGAGCCCCCGTCCATGCGGAAAGAGAACAGCAAGCGGCTGACGGGGGTCTGTTTCCAGCGGTCCAGGCCGCCGAATACCAGGCGGACATTGCCGTTCGGGGACGTCTGGCGGGAGTTGTCGCTTTCCGCCAGCAGGGTGTGCGGCGGGTCGATGTCGGCCTCGGGGTGATACACCGAGAAGCCGCCGTTGCTGGCCGTCCAGACCCTTCCCAGACGGTCTTCGTAAAGAGAGTTGGTCACCGGCGATGCCAGCCCCTCGTCCCGCCAGTGGAGTATGGCCACGCCGTTGCTGACCCGGAAGACGCCTCCGGCCGTGGCGACCCACAGCGTGCCGTCGCGGGCCGTCAGGATGTCGCGCACCCGGTCCAGCTTGGGAATCAGGACCTTCCAGGCGCGGCCGTCGAACTCCAGCAGCTGGTTCTTCCCGCCCGCGATCAGCCGGCCGTCCGCCAACTGGCAGAAGCCGTAGCCTCCGGCGGCGCTGTATCCCTCCGTTCGGTCCACCACGCTGAGGATGCCATTCCGGTAGTGCCCCAGCCATCCCGGACCGCCCGACCACACCGTCCCGTCGCGGGCTTCGAAAATGAACTTGAGGTAATCCACGTGGAACCTGGGCCGCACGTCGATCCCCGGCCGGAAGCCTTTGCCATCGAAGACATCCAGGCGGAAGCGCTCCAGATCGCTCAATCCCACCCGCACCCAGGCGGTGCCGTCCGGACGCGGCGCCAGGGCGCCGAATCCCTCGCCGCTCGGGTGCGCGACCTGGCGGAACGCGCCGGTCTCGGGGTCGAACAGCACCAGGCGCTGGCGGTCGTAAGGCAGAAACGCCAGGCTTCCGTTGCCCAGCAGAACCGGACGGCTGGTGTCGTTGAGCGTGTCTTCCTTGGGGATCGCGTACTGGCGCACCTTCCCGTTGTCGAGCGTCACCAGCCGGTCGGTGTAGCACAGCCACAGCCGCCCCTTGCGGTCTTCGATGGCGCCGCTGGCGATGGTGTCCAGGCCGGATAGGGCCTCCGGCGTCTGCCATAGCGGCGGCGCATAGCGCGCCAGCCCCTGGCTGGTTCCCACCAGCAGGATGCCGCCCGCCTGCGGCACCACCGAGGCCACCGTGCCCAGCAGGGCGCCCTGGCGCGGCGCCGCCTCCAGGCGGCCCTGGCGCAGCAGGAACAGATCGTTGCCCTTCTGCACCCAGAAAGTGCCGCCGGCGGCGGGCCAGCCCCGCATACGCGCCCGGTCGCCCTGCCAGAGCGTTCGCCACCGGCCGGCGTCGAAGTCCATCAGGCGCTCCTCGCCGGTGGAGGCCGAAACGCTGCCCACCACGAATCCGCCCGCGCCATCCGGCTGCGGATTGTGGAACGACTTCAGCCCGAGTTGCCCTCCCAGGTTCTCCTGGCAGCGGAACGCCAGAGGGTCTCCCCCAGCCGTGCACACCGCCACTCCCCCCTCCCCGGTTACCAGAACCGTCCCGTCCGGCGCGGCCGCCGCATCGCTGAAGGCTTTCAGGCCGGTCCGGGCGGCATCCAGGACCCGCGTAGCCTGTCGGGTGGCCGGGTCGTAGACCGCCAGCCAGCCGGGCAGTACGATCGCGAAGCGTCCGCCGCCGAGTGCTTTGAGCCTGGGCCCGGTCGTCGAGAGCAGTCCGGCCCCCTTGATCTCCTCGGGCAGGTGCGATTCCCATGCATTTCCGCGCAGCCTCTGGAGGCCCGTCACATCCAGCGTCCAGAGCCCGTCCGGCATGGAGAACAGGGTTTTCATGGAGCGCAAAACCGGGAAATGCGTGTCCACCGAATACCCGTCCATCCGGCTCAGGCCCGAGGTGCCGTGGGCGCTCCAGACCGCGCCGTCCGCCCCCGCCGCAATCGAGTTTACGAACGACTCGGGCAGGCCGTCCTGGGCCGTGAAGTACCGCCATCCCGAGCCATCCTGGGCGGAGACGCTACTGGCGGCGAGGAATGCGGCCACCACGAACTTCCAGCGAGGCAGTCTGGCTGCGATTGGGTCCACTGTTGTCCATATCGGCCCGGTTTCCCGAGCCCTTAGCGGCAGGGGCCGCCGCTGGCCGGCGCCGTGACGCGGGCGATCGCCTCCAGCATGCGCTCCGGCTGGATCGGTTTCGAAATGTAGCCGTCCATGCCTGCCTCCAGGCATCGCTCCCGGTCGCCCTTCATGGCGTGCGCGGTCATGGCTACGATGGGCACGTGCCTGCCCGTCCCCCGCTCCATGGCGCGTATGGCGGCGGCGGCTTCCAGGCCGCTCATGTGGGGCATCTGGACGTCCATCAACACCACGTCGAACTCGACCGTTTCCACGGCGGCCACGGCTTCCAGGCCATCGACGGCCAGGGTGACGGTGTGTCCCTGCTTCTCCAGCAGCCGCACGGCCAGCTTCCGGTTGATGGCGTTGTCCTCGGCCAGCAGCACGCGCAGCGGCGGGAACGGCCCGGCGGGCGGGCAGCCGCCGGAGGGCTCCAGACCCGGCGGGTGGACGCTGGCCGGCCCGGCCGGGGCCATTGCCAGGGCCACCGTGAAGTGGAAGGCGCAGCCCGGTCCGGGAGCCCCGGCGGGCAGATCCCCGCGCGGGCTTTCCACCCAGATGCGTCCGCCCATGAGTTCCACCAGGCGGCGGGAGATAGCCAGTCCCAGACCCGTGCCGCCGTACTTCCGCGTGGTCGAGGCATCGGCCTGCTCGAAGGCATCGAAGACGTCCCGCTGCTTTTCCGGCGGGATGCCGATCCCGGTATCGGCCACCCGGACGTGCAGCCTCACCCCTCCGGCGCGGCCGTCCGGGACGCCGGAGGCGAGCCGGACTTCGACCGAGGCTTCCCCGCGCCCGGTGAACTTGATGGCGTTGCCCACCAGGTTGATCAGAATCTGGCGCAGCCGCCCCGGATCCCCGACCAGTTTGCCGGGCACCTCCGGCGCCACCCGGTACCCTAACGCCAGTCCCTTCTCCCCGGCCCGCGCCGCCAGCGGGCGCAGCGACTCGGCCACCCACTCGCGCACGTCGAACTCCACCGGCGAGATATCCAGCTTCCCGGCTTCGATCTTGGAGAAATCCAGGATGTCGTTGAGCAGCGTGAGCAGTTGATCGGCCGAGGTCTTGGCGGTGGACAGAAGGTCCCTCTGGTCGGCGCTCAGATCCGTTTCGAGCGCCAGGCCGGTCATGCCCATGATGCCGTTCATGGGGGTGCGGATCTCATGGCTCATGTTGGCCAGGAAGGCGCTCTTGCTCCGGCTGGCGGCCTCGGCGGCCAGCTTGGCCGCCCGCAACTGGCGGTAACGGGATACCAGCAGCCAGATCAGGCCCGCGATGGTCATCGCGCCGGTACCCAGAATGAACAGGAACCCGGTTTCCCGCCACCAGGGCAGCGGCACCGAGAGGTCGAACGCCGCCGGGTGAGGGTCCACATTCCCGTTGCGGTCCATGGCGCGGGCCTCGAAGCGGTGGCTGCCCGCGGGAAGGGCCCGGAAGCTGGCCCAGTTCTCCTCTGTAGGCGGGCTCCAGGGGCCGCCATCCATGCGGCAGGAGTACAACAGCCGGCTGGCCGGGGTCTGCTTCCAGCGGTCCAGGCCGCTGAACATCAGGCGGACGTCGCCATGGGGGCCGGTCTGGCGCGAGTTGTTCTTCTCCGCCAGCAGGGTGTGGGGCGGGTCGGTGTCGGCCTCCGGGTGATACACCGAGAAGCCGGTGGTGGTGGCGGCCCAAATCCTCCCCTGGCGGTCTTCATAGACCCCGTTCACCACCTGCGATGGCAGCCCTTCCTCGGCCCCATGCTGGATCGCCACCCCGTCGCGAACCCGGAACACCCCGCCGGCCGTAGCCACCCAGACGGTGCCGTCGCGGGCGGCCAGAATGTTGCGTACGCGATCGAGCTGGTCGATCACCACCCGCCAGGCGTGGCCGTCGAACTCCAGCAGTTTGTCCTTGCCGCCGGCCAGCAGCCGGCCGCCCGGCAGTTCGCAGAGGGCGTAGCCTCCGGCGGCCGTGTACCCCTGGCGGGCGCCGATGACGCTGGAGCGTCCGCCGTCGTACCGCGCCAGCCCGCCGGGAGCGCCAAACCACACCGCTCCCCGGCGGTCTTCGTGGATGAATTTCACGAACTCGACGTGGAACTCGGCGCGCACGGCGACCTCCGGCCGGAACGTCCATCCGTCGAAATCCTCCAGATGGAAACTCTCCGTGTCCGTCCCGCTCACCTGCACCCAGGCCGTTCCGCCCGGCCGGGGCCCGATGGCCACGAACTGGCGGCCCTGGGGATGCGGGATCTGGCGAAACGCGCCGGATTCGGGGTCGAACGCCAGCAGATGCCGCCGGTCTGCCACGAACAGGAGATTCCCGCCGGAGAGCAGGACGGGAAGATGCGTTTCGCTGAGGGTGGCGTCGGCCGGCACCGGGTACTGGCGCACCACGCCGCCAGCGATCGTCACCAGACGGTCTGTGTAAGCCAGCCACAGCCGTCCGCGACGGTCTTCGATGGCGCCGATGGCCGTACCGTCCAGGCCCGCCAGGCCGGCTGGCGTCTGCCACAGCGCGGGCGCGTACCGCGCCAGGCCCTGCGTGGTTCCCACCAGAAACACCCCTGCCTTGTCCGGCCCTGCCCATTTGATGGTTCCCAGCAAGGCTCCCTGCCGCGGAACCCGCTCCAGGCCGTCCGGCCGCAACCGGAAAAGATCGCCATCCTTCTCTATCCAGAAGGTCCCGTCTCCGGCGGGCCAGCCGCGGAGTTTGGTCCGGCCTCCCTGGTAGAGGGTCCGCCACGCGTGGCCATCGAAGCGGATCAGACGCTGGCCGGGCCCCTCCAGAGAGACGCCCGACACCAGGAATCCGCCTGCGCCGTCTGCCTGCGGATCGTGGAAGAGCTTAAGCCCGAGTTGCCGGTACCCGTATTCCTGGCAGGCAAACGCCGCCGGGCTCACCCCCGCCCGGCACCACGCCACCGCGTTGCCGCCGCTGATCAGCACCTGCCCGTCCGGCGCCGTGGCGGCGTCGCCGAAAGCGCCCAGACCGGTGCTGGCGGCCTCCAGCACACGGGTCATCTGCCGCCGGGCCGTGTCGTAGACCCCCACCCAGTCATGGGCCACGATCAGCAACCGCGATCCGGGAAGCGCTCGCAGCCTGGGCGGAGCAACCGGATCGATGTCCTTGAGTTCGGCCAGCGGATGAAAGTCCCACGCATGCCCGCGCAGCCTGTCCAGGCCGCCTACGTCGGCCGCCCACACGCCGTCCGGCATCCACAGCAGGACCCGCGGGAAGCGCAGCTTGGGAAAGCCCGTTTCCACCGAGTAGCCGTCCATCCGGCTCATTCCCGAAGAGCCATGGATGGACCAGAAGGAGCCCGAGCCGTCCGCGGCGACCGAATTTACATACGATTCCGGAAGCCCGTCCTGCGTGCCGAAGTGGCGCCAACCCGAGGCGTCCTGGGCTGCCAGACCCCCCGCGGCCCCCAGGGCCGCCGCCAGCACGAACGTCCACCCTGGCGGTCTGGCTGCTCTATGGTCCACTGATCTGCATATCGGCCCGCCTGGCCAACCTCTTGAACCGGAGCGGCGTCAGCTTCGCGCCGGCTCGGGTTCGGAGGCCTCGCCGGCGCCGCCGATGGCGCGATCGATGACCTCCATCATGCGATCCGGCTGGATCGGCTTGGTGATGTAGCCATCCATGCCTGACTCCAGGCACCGCTCCTGGTCGCCTCGCATGGCATGCGCCGTCATGGCTACGATGGGCACGTGCCTGGCGGTCGCCCGCTCCAGCTTCCGTATGGCCGCGGCGGCTTCCAGGCCGCTCATCCGGGGCATCTGCACGTCCATCAGGATCACGTCGAACCCGCCCTTCCCGGCCGCCTCGACCGCCTCCTCTCCGTCGCCGGCCACAGTCACCGCATGTCCCTGTTTCTCCAGCAGCCGGATGGCCAGTTTCCGGTTGACGGCGTTGTCCTCGGCCAGCAGCACGCGCAGGCTTCGACGCGACTGGTCCAGGGTGTGACGGGTCAGCGGCACCTGCCCGGGCTCGGCCGGGCGCCCCAGCGAGACGGCGATGGCGTCGGCCAGGGCCGCAGGCGTGACCGGTTTCAAAAGGTAGGCCTCGATGCCGATTTCCTGGCAGCGGGCGGCGTCGCCGCGCTGTCCGGCGCTGGTGAGCATGACGAGGCGCGTCGCGCGCAATCCGGGCAATCCGCGGATCGAGGCCGCCAGGACGAAACAGTCCGTGCCGGGCGTCTGAATATCCAGGATGGCCAGCGGAAACGGGCGGCCGGCTGCCTGAGCCTGTTGCAGCACGGCGATGGCCGCCTCTTCGCTGTCCACTCCGGTGGGCCGCATCCCCCTGGCGCGCAGCATCGCCGCCATCGCCTCGCCGCTGGTGGGGTTGTCGTCCACGATCAGCACCCGCACGCCCTCCAGAGGCACCGCCGCCGGCTGCGCCGGGGCCCGGCCGAGGGCCATGGGCACGGTGAAGTGGAAGGCGCAGCCGGGTCCGGGGGCTTCCGCCGCCAGATCCGTGCGCGGGCTCTCCACCCAGATGCGCCCTCCCATGAGTTCCACCAGGCGGCGGGAGATGGCCAGGCCGAGTCCCGTGCCGCCGTACTTGCGGGTGGTCGAGGCATCGGCCTGCTCGAAGGCCTCGAAGACCGCCTGTTGCTTCTCCAGGGGGATACCGATGCCCGTGTCGGCCACCGTCAGGCGCAGGATAGCGGTTTCGGCGGGGACTGGAGCGGTGGCGGGAGCCAGCACGACCTCGACGGAGACCTCGCCGCGCCCGGTGAACTTGATGGCGTTGCCCACCAGGTTGATCAGAATCTGGCGCAGACGCCCCGGATCGCCCACCAGCTCGTCGGGCACTTCCGGCGCCACCCGGTAGCGCAGGCTCAATCCCTTGGCCTCCGCCCGCATCCTCAGCGTGCCGGTGGTATCGGCGATGCAGTCGCGCAGCCGGAAGTCCACCGGGGAAATGTCCAGCTTCCCGGCTTCGATCTTGGAGAAATCCAGAATGTCGTTGAGCAGCGTAAGCAGTTGATCGGCTGAGGATTTGGCGGTGGACAGGAAGTCCCGCTGTTCGGGGGTCAGTTCGGTGCCCAGCGCCAGGTCCGTCATGCCCATGATGCCGTTCATGGGGGTGCGGATCTCGTGGCTCATGTTGGCCAGGAACAGGCTCTTGCTGCGGCTGCCGGCCTGGGCCGCCTCCTCGGCCCTCTTGCGGACCTCGATCTCCCGCCGCAACCGGCGGTAGTGCGACGCCAGCAGCCACCCGAGCCCGGCGATGATCAGAGCGCCCGCGCCCAGGATTGCCAGGAATCCGGCTTCCCGGTACCACGGTGGAGGCACCGAGAGTTCGAAAGCGACCGGATGGGGATCCACATTGCCATTGCGGTCCATGGCGCGCACCTGGAAGCGGTGCGGGCCCGATCGCAGGGCCCGGAAACTGGCCGAGGTCTTCTCCCCAAACGGGCTCCAGGCGCCGCCGTCCATCCGGTAGGAGTACAGCAGCCGGTTGGACGGCGTCTGCTTCCACCGGTCGATGCCGCCGAACACCAGGCGGACATTGCCATCCGGGGATGTCTGGTGCGGGTTGACCCCGTCCAGCAACACGGTGCGCGGCGGGTCGGTGTCGGCGTCCGGGTGATACACCGAAAAGCCGCTGCCAGTGGCGGCCCACACCACCCCCTGGCGGTCCTCATACACGGAGTTCACCACCGGCGATGCCAGCCCTTCCTCCCCCAGGTGCAGGATGGCCATGTGGTCGCGAATCCGGAAGACGCCCCGGGCAGTAGCTACCCAAACGGTGCCGTCGCGGGCGGCCAGGATGCTGCGCACGCGATCCAGTCTTTCCACTACCACCTTCCAGGTGTGGCCATCGAACTCCAGGAGCTTGTCCTTGCCGCCCGCCATCAGCCGGCCGTCCGGCAATTCGCACAGGGCGTAGCCTCCCACGCCAGAGTATCCTTCTCGGGCATCCACCTGTCCCGCCACCCCGTCGCGGTAACGCCCCAACCCCGCCGGCCCGCCGAACCACACCGTCCCGTTCCGGTCTTCGTAGACGAACTTGACCCATTCCACATGGAACCTGGCCTGCGTATCGATGGCGGGCCGGAAGCTCTTGCCATCGAAAACATCCAGCCGGAAACGATCGTCTTTCGTCCCGCCCACCTGCACCCAGGCCGTCCCGTCCCGGCGGGAGGCCATGGCGCCGAATCCCTCGCCGCTGGGATGACGGAACTGCCGGAAAGAGCCTTGTGCGGGGTCGAACACCATCAGGCTTTGCCGGTCGATGGGCAGAAAGGCGAAGCTTCCGCCGCCCAGCAGGACCGGACTGAGCGTGCCGTAGAGGGTGGCTTCAGGGGGCACCGGATACTGGCGCACCTTTCCGTGGTCGAGGCTCACGAAGCGGTCCGTGTAAAACAGCCACAGCCGCCCCTGGCGGTCTGTCAGGGCACTGACCGCGGTGGCTTCCAGGCCCGCCAGCGGGGGCGGCGTCTGCCACAGAGGCGGCGCGTAGCGCGCCAGCCCCAGCGTGGTTGCGGCCAGCAGTACGCCTCCCTTGTCCGGCGTCACCCCGGCAAGGCTCCCGAGCAAGGCCCCCTGGCGCGGAGCCTGTTCCAGACGGCTCCCCCGCAGGCGGAACAGACCGTCGCCTTTCTGGATCCAGAACGTGCCATCCCCGGCGGGCCAGCCCGCCAGCCTGGCCCGGTCGCCCTGCCAGACGGTCCGCCACCCCTGGCCATCGAAGCCGAGCAGGCGCTCTTCGCCGGTGTCCGGCGATACGCCCGCCACCAGAAACCCTCCGGCGCCATCCGGCTGCGGATCGTGGAAGAGCCGCAGGCCGAGCTGGCGCCCGTCATACTCGCGGCAGCGGAAGCGTGCCGGGCTCCCTGCGGCGGCGCACACCGCCACGCCTTTGTCGCCGCTGACCAGCACCCTGGCGCCCGCGGCGGCCGCATCACCCAGGACCCCGAGACCGGTGGGCGCCGCATCCAGCACTGGGGTGAACTGGCGGGTGGCCGGCTCGTACTCTGCTACCCAGCCGTGAGCCACGATCAGCAACCGGGACGGGCTGAGCACCCGAAGCTTGGGCGGGGACACCGGGTCGATGCCCCGCAGTTCGTCCAGGGGGAAGAACTCCCACTGGTGCCCGCGCAGCCTCTGAAGGCCCCCCATGTCGAGCGTCCACACGCCGTCCGGCATCCACAGCAGGGTCCTCGGGAAACGCAGCAGCGGAACGGCGGAGTCCACCGAGTAGCCGTCCATGCGGCTCATCCCGGAGGTGCCGTGGATCTGCCAGACGGTGCCCGCCCGATCGGTGGCCACCGAGTTCGCGAACGACTCGGGGAGCCCATCCTCGGCGCCCCAGTACCGCCACCCCGCGGCGTCCTGGGCTGAGAGACTCCCGGCGCTGACGATGGCCACCGCCAACGCAGACTTCCACCCCGTGGCTCGGGCTGCGATCCGGTTCACTAGGTTGCATATCGGCCAGGCTGGCCGCCTGGTTGAGCCGCGGCGGCTTGCGTGGTTGCCCGCATTCGCGCTACTGTCTTACGGAATACTCATGCGAATTCATATCGTTCTACCTATGTTGGCGGTTGTGTCCTACCTGGGAATTGCCGCCGCCGGGACGCAGCCTGATGTGGATTCCCTGCTGGACGGCGTGCGGGAGATCGCGCCGGGCGACGAGAACTCGTCTCTGTGCGTCTTCGGGGAGCGGGCTTTTCCAGTCGTCGACGGGTGGTCGGAGGATGGCGGCACCGAGCCGCTCATCGCCGCGGCCCGGCTGGGCAAAGGGCGGATGGTGATCTCCGGCAACACGGCGTACCTGGAGCAGAGCGCCTTTGGAGACCTCGACACGCCCCGCCTGGTGAAGAACGTCGTGCGCTGGGCGGCCGGGGGCAAAGCCTCGCCGCGGTTGGGAGTCTACGGGATCGAGGGGCTGGCGTGGAATTTGAGGGCCCTGGGATTCGATGCGCGGGATATCAAACTTGACGAGCGGGCCGATTGCGACGTCGTCCTGTTGCTGGCGCGCAACCTGAAGGCCGGGGATGTGGGGCCGCTCAGCGACTACGTTTCCGGGGGCGGCGGCCTGGTGGCGGGCACGGTGGGGCACATGGTGATCCATCGCGCTCCGGGCATAGACCTGGCCACGGAGTTTCCCGGCAACCGCCTGATCGCGCCCGCCGGCATTGTCTGGGCCCCGGGCCGGCTCTCCGCCACGTCTCCCCATGGCTTCCGCGCCGAGCCGCGGCCGGAATTGTCCAGCGCCGCGGCGGCGTTGGCCGCTTTTGAAGCCAGCGAGCGGCGCGAGCGGATCCTCAGCTTCAGCGAAGTGGATCAGATCCACTCCACGCTCGCGCGCGCCATTGAGTACGTTCCATTTGACGACACGCTGCTGCTGCCCAGGCTGGAGACGGCGCTCGGGCCCTTCCGCGCCCGCGCCATCCCGTCGGCAGCCATCCCCATCGCGCCGGACGATATGCCGTGGCGTCTGGTGATCCGCCTGGACCTCGCGCGATTGCGCCACACGCCGCCCGAGCAGGTACGGCCGCATCCGGCCGCGGCGGAGTTTCCCGGCAGTGTGCCCGGCGGCGCGCCGCGCGTCACGGCCCAGGCGCCGGTCGCAACCTCCGGCGGGCGGTGGGGCTGGATCGGGACCGGCCTCTACGCCCCGCCGGGCGAGCCGATCACCGTCCGCCTGCCCGCCGCGCTGGCGGACAAAGGCCTGGCGATTGTCATCGGCGCCCACACGGACACGCTGTGGCATTTGCCCATATGGAAGCGGATGCCCCAGATCGTGAACTGGACGGCCATCCGGGGCGCGGAAACGCGCGCCGCCAATGCCTTCGGTGGCCCCATCTACATTCTGGTGCCCAAGGACGCCGGTGCCGGAGATTTTGTGGCCACCATCGCGGGCGGCGTCGCCGCTCCGCGCTTCGTCTATGGCAAGACCGGTCTGGGCGAATGGCGCTCCAGCCTCCGCCACCTGCCGGCCCCCTGGGCGGAGATCGAGAGCTCGAAGGTGATCCTCACCGTGCCCTCCGCCCTGGTGCGCGAATTGGACGACCCGGCCGCGCTGATGGAGGTATGGGACAGGCTATCGGACCTGGTGACGGAGTTTGCCGGTGTTCCCAGGGAACGCGGACGGCCCGAGCGCCTGGTGCCGGATGTGCAGATGAGAGTGGACGCGGTGCAGCATTCCGGCTATCCCATCGTGATGCAACTCGCCAAGGCGATGAGCCTGGTGAGCCGGGACGAGCTCCTGAAGGGACGTATCGAACAGACCACCTTTAATAAAGGCGTGTGGGGCTTCTCTCACGAAATGGCGCACAATGTGCAAAACCCGTTGTGGCTTTTCGAGGGCGCTCTGGAGCCCACCGCCGAGCTGTCCACCATCTATGTGTACGAGAAGTTTTACGGCATTCCGGTGGCCTCCAACCCCCACTCCTCAAAGGAAGCCCGCGCCGCCGAGATGGCCCGCTACGACTTCGCCCACCCCGACTACGAGCGGTGGAACGACCGATGGCTGGGCACCACCACCTACGTGCAAATGCAGCAGGCCTTCGGATGGGACGCCTTTAAGCGGGTTCTCGCCGAATACCTCAAACTGCCCGAGAGCGAGTGGCCGCAATCCGACCAGGAGAAGCGCGATCAGTGGATGGTGCGGTTCTCGCGGCAGGTGGGGCGCAACCTGGGTCCGTTCTTCCAGGCGTGGGGCATACCCACCACTGAAGCGGCGCGGAAGTCCATCGCGGATCTGCCGGTGTGGATACCCGAGGATCTGCCGGTTCCCAAGGGCGGCGGCGCCGGGCCGCGATAGGCTCGCCGGCATTCCCGGTTCGCTCAAATTCCGGCTGCGGCGCGGTACTCCGCGATGACTTTGTCGATGCCGTCGCCGGAGGCGCCTACCGGGGCGCTCTTCTCTTCATACAGCGTGGCGCAACTCGGGCTTTCGGTGGCCAGTTTCCGGTATTCCGCCCAGGCGCGGCCGTATTCGCCCAGCAGGTCGCGCATGCGGCGCTTGTCCCCGTCGCGCCCGAGGTCCTCCAGGTCGAAGAGGATGCGGTAGATCCGGTACAGGTAGAGCCCGTACCGGGAGGATGTGACCACGTACTCGCCGGTCGAGGCATCGCGGAAACGGATGGCCCGCGCCAGGGACACGATCCGTTCCCAGATGCGCACGGCCTCCGCCTTCTCGGCAATCACCCGCGCCCTGGCTTCCGGATCCCGAGGCAATACCGGCCGGTTGATTCCGTTGTCGCGGCTCCACCACGGATTGATGTCGCTATGGGTGGAGTTCTTGCCGCGCAGCACGGCATCGGCCGAGAGCAGGCAGAGTTGCCGGAACTTAGAGACATCGTCCCCCTGCAATCCGAGCCTGGAAATTGCGTAACGCCTGAGAATAGCCTCCTCGGTCTCCTGGGGGTTGCGGCACCATTGCGCCAGCACCCAGGCGTTCACGTCGCACCAAAGCTCGTTCCCGATGTAAGGGCCGCTCCAGCCGCCGCCGCGCGTCCAGGTCCAGAGTCCCGCCAGCAGCCCGCTCCGCTCACGCAAGTCGCGCAGACTGCGAATCTTCCCGGGCGGCAACTGCAGGCGGTGTTCCTCGAAGCCTTCGATCACCCCATTGGCGACGTAGTTGGGATACGCGCCCTTGCCTTCATACTCGCGCGCGCACTGTACTTCCACGATCTGGCGATGCCGGCCCTCGCCCAGCACTTTACTGAACGGATTGCCGCGATGGAAATCGCCCTCGCAGTGCTTGACGCTGAGAGCCAGCCCGGGGTGCGGTTCCACCGCGGCGCTCACCTGGAGGTACGTCGCCAGATCGCGATCGAAACTCAGCCAACTGCGGAAAATCACCTGCCGGCCGCGCTTGACCGCGATCTCCTCCCGCAGAAGCTGAAGCAACGGCACGATGGTCTTCTGCGCGTCGTTCTTCTGCGAAATCTTCCCCAGGTGATAGGGAGCATCCTGCAGGTATGTTTCGCCGATGCGAAACACCAGGCCGTCCAGCCTGGGAAAGCGATCGAAGGTCTGGTTCAGCAACAGGCGGAGGAACTTCACCGTCCGCGGATCGCCCACGTCGCCGAAGGTCTCCTGAATCCCGTACTTTTCGACCAGGCGTTTGGGGAGCAGAATCAGGTCCGCCATCGCATAGGCGGCCAGCCCGGCGGCCTGGCACCGCGCGTGCTGTGCGTCGATCCCGGCGGCCTTGGCGTCCACCCACTCGCGCCCCGCCGACCCGGCCGGGAAGATGTCCGGGTCCACGGACTCCCAATTGACGGCCAGCATCGGCGATTCGAAAAGCGAATAGACCTTCCCGTCGTATCCCATGCCCCGCAAAACCGCCGGATCGTTGTACTGCGTCCGGTACGGCTCTTCCCCGGGATTGTTATGCACCATGTCGAGCATCGACAGCCGGGGCGGCGCGGCGGCGTCAGCCCGCCTCAGGGCTCCCGCCAGGGGCACTCCGGCGATCAGTTTCAGCGCGCTGCGGCGGCGCATCCCGCGGCGTGCGGCATGCGGCTCAGAGGAATCGGGCGTAGGTGCTTCCACGGGATGAATTGTAACACCGCCGCTCTACGGCATCACCGTCAGTTCCAGATGCGAGGGGCGGTCGCGGTCGTGCCAGACGGTCTCGGTGGCCGCCAGCGGGACCGTCTCATCGGCTGAGACGCCGCCCGTATTCAGATTGCGGTCGAAGCGCGGGAAGTTGGCGCTGGAGATCTCCAGGCGGATGCGATGCCCGGTGCGGAAGACGCTGGCCGTGACCCCGGCGTCGATCGAGATGCGGTAGACGGCGCCGGGCGTGGCCAGTTCGGGCTTCTCCAGCGAGTCGCGATAGCGCAGGCGCAGAATGCCGTCGGTGAGGTTGCGTGCCACCCCGTCGGGGAACACGTCCACCAGTTTGGCGGTGAAGTCCGTGTCGCGGGTGGAGGTGGACACCCAGAGCACGGCCTTGATGGGGCCGGAGACTTCCAGGTCGCGCCCCAGCGGCCGGGAGGTGTAGACCAGGACGTCGCGCCGCTGCTCGACGGGGCGCTGGTCCAGGGGGCCCCAGGGGAAGATATCGGGGTTGCAGCAGACGGCGCCGCCGCGGGTGGGGGCCGGATCGCGGGGGTCGTAAACGAAGCCGTCGCTCGGGGCGCGCTGGCGGAGATGGGGCGGCGGGGTGGATGCGAGAACGCCGTCGCCTGACAGGGTGTTGGCGCCGCCGTTGCTGTCCAGGTACCAGGAGCGGGTACCGGCGTGTTCGGGGGGCCACTGGCGGCCTTCGCGCCAGCGGTTGGAGCCCATGACAAAGTACTTTACCGGGGGCGAAGCGTCCAGCGGCGTGTCCTTGCCCATGAGCCAGTGGTCGAACCACTGGAGCTGCAACTCGCGGACGGGGACCTGGGCGGAGGGCCCGAAATCCACCTCCAGCTTGCGGGACATGTTGTGCGGCCAGGGACCCACCAGGATGCGGTTTAGCGCGGAGGTCTGGTGGAGAGCCGCGAAGGCCGCCAGGTCGCTCTCCACGAAATTGTCGTACCAGCCGCCGATGGCGAACACGGGGATGCGGACTTTGCCGATCTGTTCGCGCGTGCTGATGGAGCGCCAGAAGCCGTCGAAGGCGGGGTGGGCGACGGCCTGGCGGTACATATCCGAGCTCAGCCCGGTGGCCGCGGCATCGGCGGTGCGCACGGGCAGGTGCAGGATGTACCTGGCGAAGTCGCCATGGAATAAGGGGGCTCGCAGGTTCTCGGCCATCCACAACAGGCGATTGCCGAGCTTCAAGGCGCCGCCGGGGGAGTAGAACCGGTCCAGGTAATCGTCACAGCCCGACACCACCGGGAAGATGGCTTTGAGATGGGGATTTCCGGTGAGGGCGGCCTTCCATTGCACGATGCCCAGGTAACTGCCGCCGGTCATGCCGATCTTGCCGTCGCTCCAGGATTGGCGGGCGATCCAGTCCAGGGTGTCGCTGCCGTCGGCGGGCTCCTGGGTGAGCGGCTCGAACGTACCTTCGGATTCGTAGCGGCCGCGCACATCCTCCACCACCACGGCGTAGCCGCGGTCCACGAAGGCCTGCCAGTTCGGGACCAGGCTGCTTCCCTTGCCATAGGGCGTGCGGATCAGGATGGTGGGGAATCGCCCGCGATCGGCGGGCAGGAAAACGTTGGCCCACAGGCGGACGCCATCGCGCATGGCGACCGGGACATGGAGCTGCCGGAGTGGCGGGTTCTGCGTCCCGGCGGCCGCCAGCGCCACCGCGCACAAAGCCAGGCTCAGCGTACCAGGGCGCACAGCAATTCCCAATAGAGTTGTCCCGCGCGATCCACGCCGTGGCGGGCTGCGGCATGGATGGCCGCCCGCCGGCCGATGGACCGGGCTATATCGAAGTTAGATGGTAGCAGAATCATGTGCCGGAGCAACGATTCCCGCTCGGCGGGCGGGGGCGGGATGCGCACGCAGGCGTCCTCGGGGAAGCCGGCGGATTCCTCGCCATCGGTGAGCAGGACGGGTTTCCCCAGACCCATCATGCGGGTGGCGATGCCGCTGGTCTCGCCGGCCTGGGGATAGCGCAGGTTGATGCAGGCATCCACGGCCGAGGCCGCCAGCCAGAAATCGCTCTCCTTCAGATACGGACGCCGCACCACGCCGGGGAGGCGCAGCAGCGGCTCGACGGCGCGCTCCAGGTCCGTCGAGACGAAGCGCCCGGCCACCAGCAGGGCGGCGGCGGGCGCCTGCCGCCGCACTTCGGCGAAGACTTCCAGCACGCTGGAGAGGCGCTTGGATTCCCGCAGGTACCCAAAAACGCCGAACAGGAACGCGTCCGCCGCCACGTTCAGCCTGGAGCGGTAGCGCAGGATCCGGGATTCGGTGGGGACGGGCGGCGTCTGGAGCAGGTGCGGGATCTCGACAATGCGGGCGCCGGGCGCGGCCGCCTTCACCGCGCGCGCCGCGGCGGGATTGTGGACCACCACCGCCAGGGCGCCCGTGGCGGCGCGCTTCAGCATGGGGTACTCGAAGTAGCGCGGGTCGGTCGCGGAGGCCGCGCGGCCGTGCCACAGATCCAGCGCCAGTCCGCGGTTCCATTCCCCGTAGTTGTAGACGAACTCCTCGACGTAGGCGCTCCGGTCGAGCTGGCCCAGGAGGAAATGGTGCAGCACGGCGTCGTGCAGCACCACCACTCCGGGCTGCTGGATGGCGCGGCGGTAGATGGCGGCGTGGAGGGGATTGTTGCCCAGGTGATAGAGGGCCACGTCGCAACAGGCGGGGGCAACCTCGACGCGGCCGTGGCGGCGGAGCTCGGCCAGCAGGGCGGCGGCGTAATCGGCCACGCCGGTGCGCGCGGGGGGGAGCGGGGAATAGAAGCCGGTGGTCATGGGCGGCGGCGGCGCCGGCCGCTACGCCTTCCCCCGGTCACCGAACAGGGCGGAGCCGACGCGGATGCAGGTGGCGCCTTCCTCGATGGCGACTTCCAGATCGTGCGACATTCCCATGGACAGCCCGGTCAGGCCGTGAAGCTGGGCGAGTTCGCGCAGGCGGCGGAAACAGGGGCGCGATGCCTCGGGGTCGTCCTGCCAGGGCGGCACGGTCATCAGACCGGTCAAGGACAGGGCGGGGCAGCCGCGCACGGCGGCGATCAGTTCGGGCAATTCCTCGGGGGCGGCGCCGCTCTTGGACTGCTCGGTGGAGAGCTTCACTTCGAGCATCACATCGATGACGCGGGTGGACTGGCCCAGGCGGCGCGCCAGCCTCGGGGAATCCACGGTCTGGACCACCTCGAATAGCTCGGCGGCCTTGCCGGCCTTGTTGGATTGCAGATGGCCGATGAGGTGGTAGCGCGTCCCCGTGAGATCGGCCAAAGCGGGCACCTTGGTTTCGAACTCCTGCACGTAGTTCTCGCCGAACTCGCGCAGTCCCAGGGCGTAGGCTTCGCGGATCGCGGTGGCCGGGAAGGTCTTGGTGACCGCCACCAGGCGGATGCCGGCGGGGTCGCGCCGGGAACGGGCGGCGGCGCCGGCCATGCGCTCGCGAACGGCAGCCAGGCGGGAGGCGAGAGAGCCGGGTCCGGCCGGGGGCTGCACGCCTAATCCCCCCGCCGCCGGCGCCACTTGTTACTGCCCAGGCCACCGGCGTCGATCACCACCGCCAGGACCAGGAACAGGAGGTTGATCCCCATGATCGGGCGGTGGGAGTTCGCCAGCCACGCGTAGACCAGCGTGGTGAGGGGCAGGAAGAAGAATCCCAGCAAGGGCAGCAGCATGCTGTGGTAGGCGCGCCCGAGGTAGTTCGAGAACAGGAAGACCAGGACCAGGATGGCCCGGGGAAACGCCAGAAAAGCAACTACTAATAGGCAAGGCATAGTGAGATCGCTCTAATGGTTGCATTGTCGCAGAAAGCGGGGCGGCGCGGAGGCGGCGGAATGGCCGGAATTCACAATTCCTGGTGGCCGGGGGCGCCACTTTGTACTCCCGCGGGGCATCTGATGGCATAGGACCTGATTCCACATGATACTGACGACCCGAGTACTCCCCGCCGCCGCGTGCGTTCTGGCGGCCATTCTTGCGGGCGGCTTGCCGCTCGGCGGGCAAGCCCCGCCGCAGAGCGATTCCGAGGGATGGGTAGAGCTGTTCAACGGCAGGAACTTCGATGGGTGGTACACCTTCCTGCCATCCACCGGGAAAAATGCCGATCCCAAAAAAGTCTTCAAAGTGGAAGACGGGATGGTGCACATTCTGGATATTCCGGAGACCGGCGGGAACCAGGAGTTCGGATATCTTTCCACCGAGCGGGAGTACGGACACTGCCGCATCCGCGCCGAGTTCAAATGGGGCACCAAGCGCTTTCCGCCGCACCAGGATGACAAGCGGGATAGCGGCCTGCTGTACTACTTCACCGGTCCCGACAAGATCTGGCCGCGCGCGCTGGAGTTGCAGATCCAGGAAACCGACGTGGGCGACCTGTGGATTCTGGAGGGCGGACGGATCACCACCAAGATCGAAACCGAAGGGTTTCCGATGTATGTGCTGAGCGGGCCGCTGCATACGCAGAGCCGCGGCCGCATCCTCAAATTCGGCGACTTCGAGGACCGCAGCGGGTGGAACACGGTGGAGGTGGTTCTGGATGGCGACCGCATCACCCACCTGGTGAATGGACGCGCGGTCATGCGCGCCTGGGACGTCAAGCAGACGTCTTTGGACGATCCGTCGCAGTACCTGCCGGTCACCGGCGGCCACGTGATGCTGCAGGCCGAGGGCTCCGAGATCTGGTTCCGCAACGTGCGCATGAAGCCGCTGCCTCAGGCCAAACCCTAGCTGGAAGCCGGGGCGCAGCCCGGTTTTTGTGCGCATCGCACAAATTTTTAGCGGAAACAAAGGACTTAAGTGCTGTTTTTTGTGCGATCGCACAAAAAGTGGAGGCTGCAATGAACGGATGGGTCTACAAACGTGTCCCGGCGGGCATCCTGCTGGTGGCGGGTGTGCTCTCGATGGCGGCCCAGGAAACCGGCCCGCAGCCCGGAGTGGTGGTGCCGGGAGCGCTGGCCGGCGAGGCTCCGTCGGACGCCGTGAAGCTGTTCGACGGCCGGGGCGTAGAGGAGTGGGTCTACCGCGACGGGCGCGCGGCCCAGTGGCCGGTGGTGGACGGGGCGCTGGTATCGAAGAGTGGAACCGGCAATATCTACAGCAGGCGGAAGTTCGGGAGCGCGCAGATTCACGTGGAGTTCGCCACGCCCTACATGCCCGATGCCCACGGCCAGGCGCGCGGAAACAGCGGCGTGTATCTTCAGGGGAGATACGAGATCCAGGTTCTGGATTCCTTCAACAATCCCACCTATGCCAACGGTTCCGCCGGCGCGCTCTACGGCCAGTACGCGCCGCTGGTGAACGTGTCGCGCCCGCCGAAAGAATGGCAGGTCTACGACATCGTATTTCACGCTCCAACCTGCGGCGCCGACGGAAAGCCGGCCGTTCCGGGGACGGTGACGGTGCTGTACAACGGCGTCCTGGTGCAGGATCACGTGACGATCCGCGGCCGCACCACGGGCGGCGACGACACGGACGTTTGTGCCGATGGCCCGCTGATGCTCCAGGATCACTACCATCCGTCCGTGAAAGCGACGTTCATGCAGTTCCGAAACATCTGGGTCCGCCCGCTGCCCTGATCTCCCACACAAAAAAAGACCGGGGCGGGCCACATACTGGCACCCGCCCCGGTCCTGACTACCCGATACCGCCGAAACTCAGAAGTAGAACTTGGCGGCGATCTGGAGGACGCGCATGTTCTGCGCCCCGGTGGGTTCGCCGAAGTAGGTTCCGAGAACCGACGTGTTGCCGGCCGGCCGGAAATTGGTGGTAGCCACCAGGCCGGTGTAGTTGCTGAAAATGGCGTTCCCGGTAGCATTCGCGCCGTTGGTTACGTTGGTGGAAAGGTTGTAACCGTTGATCTGCGGATGGTTGGGAGCGTTGAAGGCCTCCAGGCGAAGTTGGATGTAGCGCTTCCCGTCTGCGCTGAACGGGATGTTCTTGAACAGCGAGAGATCCTGGTTCACGATCCAGGCGTTGCGCAGGTAGGTGCGCGGGTAGGGGCCGATATTGTTGATATTCGGAACCACCAGGGCCGACACGTTGAAGGTCGAGCCGGTCTGGGGGCTGCCGTTCAACAGGAAGCGCGGCTGCTGTCCGGAGAGATTGCCGGCAACCGGAGTGCCCAGAAGACGGGCGCCGGCGTCCACGCCGTTGATGGTCATACCCACCTCCATCGGCATCCCGGATGCGAGCGTGGTGACACCGGAGAAGACCCAGTGGTCCAGGAGCAGGGCGATGGCCTTGTTGTCGTGGAAAGCCTTGCTGGCCTTGGGCATATCCCACACGAAGTTGCCGACGATGTACTGGGTGCGGTCGAAAGCGGCGATTTGATAGTCCAGCTGCGGGTTCACAAGCCGCGTAAACGTGCCATCGTCGGAGATGGTGGTCATGGTCTTCGAATAGGTGTAGGCGATGCCAAAAGTCAGGCCCTGCGAAATGCGCCGGTTGGCGGACACCTGCAGGGAGTTGTAATCCGCTTCGGCGTCGAAGGCGTATTCGGTGATATCGCTGTACCCCTGGAAGGGGCGCAGGAAGTCCGTGCCCAGGATGTTGGCGCCGCTGAAGCTGACACCCGCGCCGGAGTACAGCGAGGGCAGGCCGGCTTCGGTGGCGGGGATGACACCACCGGCGAACTTGGTGGGATCCTGGGCGGCGGCCGCAAAGGTAGTCCCGTAGGCCGGGGTGTTCAGGTTCGTCTTGCGGGGGAGATGGCGCGACTTGGATCCCACGTAGGAAACGTCGATCACGGTGCCGCTGCCGATGTTGCGCTGGACGCCGATGCTGTAGGAATAGACGTGCGGGAAGCTGATCTTCTCGGTCACCGCAGTGGCTGAGAACGGCGACAGAATGCCGCCCCCGCCGGGCTGGATGTCCTGCAGATAGCCATACTGAAGCGTGGGCTGGAGGACGATGGGCGGGTTGCTGGCACCAAACCCCGTGACGCCGCTCTCGTAGCGGTCGATGGAGATGCCGAAGCCGCCGCGCACCACAGTCCGGTGGCTGCCGGTTACGTCATAGGCAAAGCCGAGGCGAGGCTGCGGGAGAATGGCCTGGGTGGTGACGCCGCCATTCGGGTAGCCCCCACTCACCATCGACATGCCGTTGCTGATGCTGCCGGCGCCGGGCACCAGTTTGCCGACGTAGTAGCCGGGCTGGGTGTTGGCCAGCGTCGCGGTGCCGGAGGTGGCCGGGTCGATGGCGCGGTATGTGACCGCCCCCGAGGAGCAGGTCGAGGCGCCCACGCAAACCGGCCGGTACAGCCGTTCCGAATTGGCGGCGGTGAATGCGGCGGGGTTGAAGTAGGCCGCATCTCCGGCGGTGTCGTAAACCGGCTGGAACCAGGAGAACCGAAGGCCCAGGTCCAACGTCAGGTGACGGTTGACCTTCCAGGTGTCCTGCGCGTACCAGGAGATGTCATGGTAGAGGTAGTTCTGATACACCTTCTTGCTCCACTGCGTGTAGGTGTTGTACACACCCAGCAGGGAGTTGGAGAACCCGTAGCCGGTATTGAGGGGGTTGGCGGTAGCGTTGGAGAAGTCGATGTCGCCCTGGACATGGGCTTGACTGTTGCTGGCATTCGAGGCGCTCTGGAGATAGAAGCCCAGCTTGAACACGTGCGCGCCCTTAACCTTGGTGACGCTGTCCATGATCTGCCAGATCAGGAACCGCTGCACGAAGGGCCCGAAGAGGCTGGTGTTGGGGGTCGCGCTGGCGCTGGCGATGCTGCCGAAAGAGATGCTGGGGATGTAGCCGGAGGGGTCGGCGGAGGGATAGAGCTGGGGCGTGGTGATGCCGGTTGTGGCGCGAGTCATCGCATTGCCCTCGGGGGCGATGGTGACGCCGCCGCGGCCCACGCCGAAGGTGAACTCGTTCACCGTGGTGGGTCCGAAGTTCCGGGTGAGTGAGATGCTCGGCACGCTGCCCGGGCCGTTCCTCCGGTCCGTGATGGCGAGCGGCCAGTTCCAGGAAGCCGTTGTCGTACCATAGGCGAACTGCTGGTCGTCGTGGTTGTAGACCCAGCGCACGCTGAGGCGGGTATTGTCGCCGAGGTTCCAATCGCCGCGCAGGATGGTTTCCATGCGGGGGTAGGAACTGGGGACCTGGGAGATGTAGTTGTAATTGTTCGGGCTGGCGGTGGTATTGGGCAGGGGCAGGAACTTCATGATGGCGACGCTCGGTGCGTACAGCCGGCTCGCCGGGATGATGTTACCGGGAAACGCCGCCGAGGCAGCGGTGGGATCGAGGATGGTGATGGCCTTGCCCGCTCCGTCCACGGTTTGCGAGAAGTCGCCGGTGCGCTCGGCCGGCGTGGGAACGCGAATGTTCACGCTGGAAGCCTGGGGCACCAGTTGGCGGTAGTATTCCTGGCTGACGAAGAAGAAGAGCTTGTTCTTCCCATTAATCACGTGGGGGATGAAGACCGGGCCCCCGAAATTCCAACCGTAATCCTTGTACCGGTAGAGGGGGCGCGCATTCGTTCCCTGGCCGCCACGCAGGTCGTTGAAATAGGAGTTGGCGTTCATGCTGTCGTGGCGCCGGAAGTACAGTGCGCCGCCGTGGAACTGGTTGCTGCCCCCACGCGTGGTGAGCGCGATGAGGCCGCCGCCGCTTCTGCCATACTCCGCCTGATAATTCGACGTCAGAACTTTAACCTCTTCGAGAGCGTCGGGGTTCACCGATACCAGCGCTCCGGTGTTGTTGCCGAGGTTCAGGTTGGTGATGCCGTCGAGCGTATATTCGTGCTCCAGGCTGCGCGTGCCGTTGACCTGGAAGCTGCCGGTGATGTTGGTCACCGTGGACGCCGCGCTGGCCACCAGGCCGCTCACGTTGACGCCGGGGATGAACTTCATCATGTCGACAATGTTCTGGCCGTTGAGCTGGATGTCCCGAATTTCGCGGTTGGTCAGCACGTCGGACCGTTCGCCCGAATCGGCCTGAATCTGAACCGTTCCGGCATCGGCTTCGACCGTGATCGTATCGGTGATGTTGCCCACTTCCAGCACGATGTCGCCGACACCGACCCTGGTAGCAACCGAGACGATCACGTCCTTGCTTTCGCTCTTCTTGAAGCCTTTGGCTTCGACGACGATCGTGTAAGTTCCCGGTGGGAGGTTGGGGAATACGAAGCCCCCATCCGTTCCGGTCTTCGCCTGCGCGCGAAGAGCTGTAGCTTGGTCGACGACGGTTACCGCGACGCCGGGCATCACCCCGCCTCCGGTATCCTTCACCGTTCCAGTGATTGCACCATTGTTCTGCGCAAAAGCGCAGATTGATAAGGCGGCAAGCAGGATGAGCGCCGCCAGCGTTCGTTGTACGTTCCGCACCATGTACTTCACTCCCTAAATTTGAAAGTTGACCCAGGGCTTATGCCCTTACGCGAGACTCCAGACCCGAATAGACCAGGATTTCACCTTAGACTCCTGGCAACGTCCGATTATACCCGAAATTGATCGTTCTGCGGCATTCGTCTCACATTTTTTTTGCATCATGCATTATCCCGGGTCCAGGGATGGACCACCAAAGGGTTGTGTGCCTGAGAGTGTTTACATAAGATTAACATTCTAAATGTCTTATTGACCTACAGGCAGCCCCGTCCACGGTCGTTTCGGTGTGGCTTCGTGCCGCGTGCCGTCGGGTGGGCACGGGCGACGGGTCGGAGTTATGATGGCGAGTGCGGGTTGCGGAGCGCGCGGCGGGCTCCGCCCCCAAACTCAACCAGCCATTCGAGGACTCATGACGCCACATCGGCTCTACGGCAAGATCCGCGGGGGAATCACCAGGCGCAGCCTGTGGAAAGGCGGCCTCCTCGTGTGGAGCACTGGCCTGCGAACGCTGGTACGGGGAATCCCGGGCATCGGCACGGCGGTTGCGGGCACCTACGGGCGGGTGGATCTGGAATCCCTGCGGACGCCGCTTTACACGGTGGAAAACGGCGGGTTTACGCGGCGCGATGGGGACCGTTTCTGCAACCGGCCGCTGTACTGCCACAACACGCAGGCCATTGCACTGGCCGGAGACCGGCCATTTCTGCTGCTGGGGAACCAGACCCAGATCGGCGGCTGTCTGATGGTGGCATTGGTGCGGGGCGGCAAGGGCAAGTGGCTCCACGATTGCTCCAGCATCGTTTCCAGGTACGTTCCCGGCCACATGGAATGGGTGGTGCGGGACAAGAGTCTCGGCGAGACCTCGCTGGAGTTCCAGGTGACGCCCCTGGCCAGGGGGCCGGGGCTCGCCGCCCGCCTGCGGATCGTCAAGGCGCAACCCGGCGACCAGTTGATCTGGGCCTCCGGGGCGGCGGTGCAGGAATCGCAAAGCGTCCTGTGGAAGTACGACGTGACCACCGCCGGCCGCGAGGAGCAGATGAAGCGCTCCTTCATCCCGGAGAACTGCCGGGGCAACCAGGCGCGCGCGGAGAATGGCGATTGGGTGGTGGTGTCGCCGGCGGGCAGCGAAAAGGGGAGCTTGCGAGGCCGTTGCAGCGTGGCGTCCCGGATGACGGTCGCCGATGCCGGCCAGTGGCGCGATCCGGTGGCGCTGGCGGCGAGCACGGCCGGCGATTTGCCGGTTCTCTGCGGCGTCGCGCCGGCCGGCGGCGAGGATGTCTACTGGGTGATGCAGGCCGTAACCCAGCGCGTTCCGGCCGACCCGGCTGGCTTGTCAAACGGCGCGGCGGCGTTTGCGGCGGGCATGGAGCGGGTGGAGGCGATCGGCAGGCAGGTTGTGGTGGAGACTCCCGATCCCTGGCTCGACATCGGCGTAGCCGCTTCCTGCATTGCGGTGGATGCGACTTTCCGCGACTCCATGTACACCCACGCCGGTATGCGATGGGGCGTGCCGCTTTTGGGCTGGCGCACGCAGTTCGGCGCCATCTCTTACGGCTGGCACGACAATGTGAAGGCCGAGGCCAAACTGTGCATCGCCAGGCAGGTCACCCAATCCGATAGAACCGAGGCCAAGGCGGACCCCAAGGCCGGGCTTTCCAGCCAGGCGCCCGAGTCGCGCATGTTCGGCAAAGGCCGGGTGAATCTTTTCCATCCCTACCACTACGACATGCAGAGCCAGTTCTTCGACCAGGCGCATCACAACTGGCGGTGGACGGCGGATGCGGAGCTGGAAAAGATCCTGCGCCCCGCCCTGGAACTGCACCTGGAGTACCTCAAGGACTGCTACGATCCGGCGGGCACGGGCATCTACGAAAGCTACTGCAACACCTGGCCGACCGACGGCCAGTGGTACAACGGCGGCGGCACCGCCGAGGAAACCGCCTACGCCTACCGCGGCCACAAAGCCGCGCTCGACCTGGCCCGCCGCGCCGGAGATGCGGCGGCCGCCGGGCGCCACCAGCGCATGCTGGAGAAGCTCTCGAAGGCGTTCTTCGATCTGCTCTGGGTTCCCGCCCGGGGCCACGTGGGCGCTTACCGCGAACAGGGCGGCTTGAAGCGGCTGCACGAATCCTCCTGGTTGTACAGCACCTTCTGCCCCATCGACGCCGGGATGCTGACCCCCGTGCAGGCGGTGCAGGCGCTGCATTACACGGAGTGGGCGCTGGAGCGGATCCAGCTCCCCTACGGCGGGGAGCAATGCTGGCCGTCGAACTGGGTTCCCTCGATCTGGTCGGTGCGCGAGATGTGGCCGGGCGACAACTATCATCTGGCCCTGGCGTATTTCCAAACCGGGCTGGCGGCGGAGGGCTGGAGCCTGCTGCGAGGCACGTTCCCGCAGCAGATGTTTTTCGGCGCGGTGCCTGGCGACTTAGGTCATCCGGCGGGCGCCACGGATTTCAACGACTGCTTCAGCATGTTCTGCCGCGCGGTGGTGGAGGGGCTGTTCGGTTACTCGCCGGACCTGCCCAATGACATCGTGAGGATCGCGCCACAGTTTCCCGCCGATTGGGATCGCGCCTCGATCCGCACGCCCGATTTTTCGTTGAGGTTTCAGAGGGCCGGCGGCTCCGCCACCTACGACATCGAGCTGGCGAAGGCCGTGCCGATGCTCCTGTCGGTGCCGGTCCGCGCGGGGGAGATCGCCGGGGTGACGCTGAACGGGCAGAGCGTGAAATGGGATGCGCGCGCCGGGTTCGGAGAAAGCGTGGTGATGGTGCAGGTGCCGGCGGCCCGCAGCGCGTCGCTCGCGGTGACGTGGCGGGACGGGCTGCCGCTGGCGGGCGCGCAGGCGATCGAGGGCCACAGCGGCGACGCGGTGACGCTGGCCGCCGAGGGCGCCGTCATCACCAGCTTCGAGGATCCGCAGGGCGTGCTGGAAGGCGCCGGAATCGCCGCCGGGAAGATCAGCGGCAAACTCACCGGGAACGCGGGGCATCACCTGGTGCTGGCCACTGTGCGCACGGGCCGGACCGAGCAGCGGCGAATTTTCAAAATCAAAGTGACCGACACCGCCTCCGATGCCGCGCTGGCGGCGAAGACCACCCCGGCGATTCCCAGGAACCCCCGATGGGATTGCGTGGATATGAGCCAGTCGGTGAATGGCGATATCCGCACGATCTTCCAGCAACAGTATCTCTCGCCGCGGCCGAACACCTGCTCCCTGCGTCTGGCGGTGGATGGGTATCTGATGTGGCAGACGGTGCTGGACGCAAAGGCGAAACCGCCGGAGATCGACCTTGCCGGCGTTCCGAAACTGCTCGACCGCGACGGCCGAATCGTCACTTCGCAAGGCGTGCCCTTCCGGTGGAACGGCGAGCGCAATATCGCCTTCACTTCGCGGTGGGATAACTGGCCGCGGCAGGCGACCGTCGCGGTGTCGAGGAAGGGCGACGCCGCATGGTTTCTGGTGTGCGGCTCGACCAATCCCATGCAAGTACGCATCCCCAACGCCGAGCTGCGGATGGAATACGAGGACGGGGTGGTGGAGCGCCTGGAACTAACTCCACCCTTTAACTTCTGGATGCTCTCGCCGTACAACGGAGTGGATTACAATTACCAGCGCGATGGCTTCAGCCTGCCCAGGACGCCGCCGGCGACGGTGCAACTCGGCAACAATTGCCGCGCCGTGGCGCTGGGCTGGCGGTTGCGCTCCGGTGTCACGCTGAAGAGCGTGACTCTCGAAACCCTGTCGGAGGAAGTGGTGATCGGGCTGATGGGGCTGACAATCCTGAACCCGGCGGCACGGGCGGACGGGTCCGCGTAGTCCGCCGGCGCCCTTCTACAACTGGAGGCTGGCGAGCGCCGCGTTGCCGGCCGTCCCGCAGGAGGTCGCGCACAATTGAGGCGCCACGGCGGAGCGGCGTCTGCCGGCGATGTCCAATACAACGGATTTTCGCGCGGACGCGGCGTTCTGCGGGGCGGCGCCGGGCGACGATTGCAGCGCCAGTTGGGAACGGATCCAGAGATCGCGGTCCCGTTTCGACATGGCACTGAGGACGCGGGCGGCGGCCGTCAGACAACCGATGCGGTCCGCGGTCTTGCGCATCGAGAGGGAGCGCGCCTGGGTCAGCAGGGACTCGGGGTCCCGCACGAAGCCATAGCGGATCCCATCCACCAGATCGCGCACGAACTCGCCGTAGGCCTCCTCGGGGTCGGCGAAGAGGTGGCCGGCGAAACAGTGGCGGAAGCCGCTCAGCCGGACGTGCAAATCCCGGTAGGCCTCAGGGGCGCAATTGCGGGCATGCCGGACCAACGCGGCCCATGCGTCGCCGCCGATTTCGCCCGGATCGATCATGCGGGAAGCCCTGTCGGACGGCGCCCCGTCACTAACTCCGCCCTGCCTGGAACTTACTCGCCTCCGCACTTTGTCTGCCGGCTTCATAAGTAGGTGTCCTCCTCGAGCCATAGAATCGTCGCTGGTTTCCAGTGCCTGCCGCCGCAAGCGAATCAGTCCCCACAACCGCTGGCGGCGCCAAACCCAACTGAATAGGGATTGTAGCTAAAACCGGATAGCCAGAGCTGGTTTTCCGGCCACAATTTTGCCGGTATGGCGGATTTCAGGTACCGCCAAGCCAGTTGGGAGTACTAGAACCGGAGTTCCGGTGTGCGCCCGGTCGAACGCATGGCCCGCCGGCCCTTCGGAACCATCCAGTTCCATATGCAGCGGCGGCGGCACGGCGCTCAAGCCCCCGCTCGCGCAACGGATTGGAAGCCGGCGCCGGGCGCCCCACCGCGGACCGCGGGAAGTGCCCGGATCCGCCGGATGGTTCACCGCCTTCGTACCGGTACCTGCGTGTGGGCGCCATCCCTCGCATCGAGTCACCGGGGTAGAGGCTGGCCGGGTCGGCCGGCGCGCCGGCGAAGACGCCGCGTCCGCCAGCGTCCGCGGTAGCTCGAAATAGCCGTTCCCTGGAGCGCCCACGCTGCTGATATCCTGAAGGGCGTGAAAGGTATCCAGGTATTGCGGTTCGCCACGTTGCTGGCGGTTGCGTGCGCCGCCGGCGAGCGGGCAAACGGACAGGAAGCGGGGGCCGCCGCGCCCGCCCGGATGGTCCAGCTATCGGTGGTGGCCTTCGACAAGAGCGGGCAGCCCGTGGGCGACCTGACGGCCGCCGATTTCGAGATCGCCGACGCGGGCAGGCCGCAGAAGGTCGCGGTTTTTCGTCATAGCGACGCCAAGCTGACTCAGGCGGCGCCGCTGGGGCCGCTGGAGTTCTCCAATCGCGCGGCGGCCAACCTGCCGCACGCCACCCTGGTCCTGTTCGATCTGCTCAACGAGACCTTCGGTGCGCGTGGCGAGGCGTCCAGCTTTCTGGTGGACGGGCTGAAATCGGTGGAGTCGGGCGATACCCTGTTCCTGTACCTTCTCACCGCGGACGGGAAGCTGTACCCCGTGCGCGGCCTGCCACTGGCGGACAGTCCGGCGGCTGACTCGGGTGCGGCTTCCTGGACGAAGGACGCCAGGACGCTGGTGGATGGCGCGCTCAACAAGATGTTCCAGTTGCGTCCGGTGGCGACGGATATGGGCACGCGCGTGCGGCAGACCTACGATGCGCTGCAATCCGTGGCGGGCATGCTCGCGACGATTCCGGGACGCAAGAGCGTGGTGTGGATCACGCGCGGGGTCCCGATCGGGCTTCCTCCGGCGTTCACCACGTCGCACGAGCCCGTGGACTTCACGCCATTGCTGCGCCGGTCGTGCCTGATCCTGAACCGGGCCAACGTGGCCGTCTATCCCGTGATGCAGGTGCCCCCGGGGATGGGCGCGGTGGACGAATCGTCCTCGGCCGGCGTGAGCAACGAAGAAGGCTTGCGGCAGATGGCCGAACTGACCGGGGGACCGTCCAAGACGACCAACTCGATCTCCGCGGTGGTGCGGCAGGCGATGAACGACGTGCGCACCGGCTATCAGGTTGGATACTACCCGCCGGTGGCGAACTGGGACGGCAAGTTCCACAGCCTGCATATCGCCTGTGCCCGCAAGGGCGTGCGGATTCAGGCGCAGACGGGCTACTACGCGTTTCCTGAGAGGGTCAGCAGCGAGCAGGAGGCCGTGACGGCGTCCGTCAAGACGATGTTCGACGCCTCCGAAATCGGCCTGCGCTGCACCATGTCGCCCAGCCCCTCGGGCGGAAGCGCGGTACGCTTTGCGCTGCGCATCGACCTGGCGGATCTCCGCATCGCCCAGCAGGGGGACCGTTACACCGCTCACCTGCACGTGCAGATGGCCGGGTATGGGCCGGGCGGGGAACCGCACCTGGCGCCCGTGGCTCCGCTGGATCTGTCCTGGAGCGCGGAGGAACTGGCCAAGGCTAGGACCGATGGTCTGGTGTGGAATCAGGACCTCAACCCGGCGGACGCGGGGGAGAAGCTACGGTTCCTGGTTTACGATCGGGAATCCCACGCTCTGGGCACGCTGACCGTTCCGCTCAGGAAAGCGCAGTAGGCCGGGCGCGGCGCGGAGCCGCCCGGGCGGCCCCTACGCTTTTGCGGGCACGGTTGCGAAGTCGGCCACTTCAGCGGCGCCGGCTGAGGGCCTGCACGGATACACGCGCGGCTTCACGGCGTACTTGTCCTCGTAGGCGCGCGCGATCTTCGCCGCGAACGCCTCGGCGGCATCCTCGCGGACCATGGTCACGGTGCAGCCGCCGAAGCCGCCGCCGGTCATGCGCGAGCCGATCACGCCATCGATTTCCAGCGCGCGGTCCACCAGAAAATCCAGTTCCTCGCAGCTCACTTCGTAGTCGTGTTGCAGGCTGCGGTGCGATTCCACCAGCAGACGGCCCATGGCAGCCAGGTCGCCGCGGGCGCTGGCTTCCACGAAGGCACGGACGCGGGCATCCTCGCTCACCACGTGGCGGGCGCGCCGCTGTACGACCGGCGGCAGTTCGTGCGCCACCGGTTCAAATTGCTCCACCGAGATATCGCGCAGCGTTCTGGCCTCGGGGTAGTGCCGCCGCAGGCCTTGCACCGCCGCGGCGCACTCGGCCACGCGGTCGCGGTAGGCCGATCCGGAGAGCGCGTGTTTCACCATGGTATTCACGGCCAGGAAGGTGACGCCGGCGGGCAGTTGCACCAGGCGGTGTTCCAGGCTGCGGCAATCGATTTCCACCGCCGCGTGCTCCCGCCCGAACACCGAAATGTACTGGTCCATGATGCCGCACGGATTGCCCACGAAGCGGTGCTCGCCGCGCTGCGCCAGCTTGGCCAGTTCGGTGGGGCCAAGCGGGCGGCCGAGCAGCAGCGCCAGCGCGGTGGACACTTCCAGGGCGGCCGACGAGCTGAGCCCGCCGCCATCGGGCACGGTGCTGCGGATCAGCAGGTTGGCCGGAGCCAGCGGGAAACCGGCTTCCATCAACTCGCGCGCCACGCCCAGCGGATAATCGGTCCATTGCTTCGAGGGCTTGAGACCCGCCAGATCGGCGACGGGCCATTCGCACAGCTCCCGCCGGTCCTCGGAATAGATTCGCAACATTCCCTCGGAGTTGGGCGCGGTGGCCACGTATGTAGCCAGTTCCAGGGCCGCCGGGAGGACGAAGCCCAGAGAATAGTCGGTGTGCTCGCCGATGAGGTTGACGCGCCCTGGCGCGCGGAAAATGCGCAGGCCCTCGACGGAGCCGTATTGTTTGCGAAACGCTTCAATCATGGGTATGCCGGACTCGGATCGAATTAACGAGTCTAACATCAATGCTTCCACGGCGGCCACCACGCCGGGACCTCCAGGCCGGAACTCCGGGCGCTGCGGAACGGCATTTGCCGTCCACGATTCAGCCGTAGAAATCGTCTAACCGGGCAGGGATTTCCATGATTCGGAGAGTGGCGGGTTTCCTGGTGTACGCCTCCGTGGCCGCCGGCGGACAGTCTCCTCGGTTTGAAGTGGCTTCGGTGAAGCCTGCCGCCGCCGATCTGGCGGCCGGGCAATCCGGCGGCAGCTCAGGCCGCGGCCGCCTCACCATGAGCAACGTGACGCTGAAGCGGTGCATCATGGGCGCCTACGGAATCGGCCCAAACCGGATCTTCAGCGGGCCGGAGTGGCTGGATTCGGAGCGCTTCGAGATCGCCGCCAGGGCTGCGCAGCCGGTGGGTGACGGCGCACTGATGGAGATGCTCCAGACCCTGTTGGCCGAGCGATTCAAGCTGGCGGTCCATCGCGAAACCCGGACGGTCGAGGCGTTCGTGCTGGAAGTGGCCCGGAACGGGCCGAAGCTCCGTAAGGCTGCCGGCGAGGACGCGGCGACGCACAATGGCCGCGGGCTCATCGACGCCCAGGCGATCACCATGGACCGGTTCGCCGAAGTCCTGTCCCGCCAGATGGATTCGCCGGTGGTGAATCGCACCGGCCTGGCGGATGCCTTCGACCTGAAGTTGGAATGGGCGCGCGATGGCAGCGGGCCGGCGGACCCTGAGCTCTCCCTCTTCACGGCGATTCAACAGCAGCTTGGCCTGCGCTTGCGATCGCAGAAGACCGGCGTCGAGGTGTTGGCGATCGACCATGCCGAAAGGCCGGCGGAGAACTGAGAAAGGCCGCCCGGCCGCCTCATCCGGCCCGCGCCGCCCGGTCCTGCGCCCGGCCCTTCCATTGCCCGCCCGTCCCGCGCCATGAGTTGACCGCGGAGTGAACCGTGGCCCAGGCGTAGAAGGCCGCGATGGCCGGCAGCAATGGCGCCCACAGGATGGATCTCCGGTAGAAGCGCAGGGCGGGGCAGTAACTGGCCGCCATCAGCAGCCACGCCGCCGCTCCCAGCGTAGCCGCGCGCGGCTGCCCGGCCAGGGCCAGCGCCGGACCGAGCAGATAGGTGACCCCCAGCCCCGCCAGCGTGCCCGCCAGCAGCAGCGGGGAATGGCGCAATTGCGTGAACGCGGTGCGGGCGATCATGCGTTCGATCTCCGCAAACGTAGCGTAAACCCGAGTGCTCCGCGTGCCGGCGCTCAAGCCCAGCCAGATGCGGCCGCCGGATTGCTTCACCGCCTGCGCCAGGGCGCAATCGTCGATCAGCTCGCCGCGGATCGCCGCCACGCCGCCGATTCGCTGCAACGCCTCGCGGCGGATGAGGATGCAGCCGCCCGCCCCGCCCGCTGTCCGGCGGCGCGGATCCTGTATCCAGGCCGGCGGGTAGAGCGCCAGGAAGAAATACACGAACGCCGGGACCAGCGCGCGCTCGGCGAGCGAACCGCAATGGAGCGTCGCCATGTAGGAGACCATATCGCAAGCGCCCGATTCCGCCCGCTCCACCAGCGCCGCCAGCGAGCCGGGCGCGTGCACGATATCGGCGTCGGTGAGCAGCAGGTATTCCGCCTCGAAGCGGGCCGCGTGGCGCACGCCCTGTTCCACGGCCCACAGTTTCCCGGTCCAGCCGGCGGCCAGCGGCTCCCCCGCGATCACGGTGAGCAGATCGGGAGGCGCGGACCGGCGTGCGGCATCGGCGGTGCCATCGCTGCTTGCATCGTCCACCACCACGATGTGCGCGGGCTGCTGCGCGGCCAGCGACTCGACCGCCCGGCCGATTCCGGAAGCCTCATCGCGCGCGGGGATGACGATGGCGACGCGCGGTGAGCCGCCCTCGGGTGGCTTGGCCGCCTGAGCGGGATTGCGGAACTCGCGCCAGAAGCCTCCGCGCGCCAGCAGCAGATATAGCCAGACCGCGACCGCCATGGCGCCGGCCATTTCCGGGAGCATCGTCACTCCCCCGGCTTGGCGGGCGCGATGCGCATTGCCGCGCCGTCGTCGGGACAGGTATCGATTTCGAACGGTTGCGCGCGCCCGCACACGGGGCAGTAGCGCAGCAGCCTGGGCAGCGGGTGAATGGCTTTCGAGGAGAGCCAGGCCTGGCGGAATGCGGCCATCTCGGGGGTCAGCGGGCGGCCGGCCGACTCGTAGGGAACGATCCGCGAGCCCGGTGGCGCCGCCAGCACCAAATCCACTTCCTTCTCTCCGGCGCGCGTATGGGCACGCACGCGGAGCTTGTCGCCAGGCTTGTGCGGCTCCAGAATGGCGTCCAGATCGGACTGCGACTGGGCCGGGTGGCCGTCCCACTCCACGATGCGGTCGCCCCGGTCCAGCCCGGCATCGTATAGCGGCGAGCCGCGTAGCGTGAACTCATTCAGCGTCATGCCGTTCTCCGACCAGCTTGCCGACCGCGCGCCGATCCAAACCGGGTTGTGGCCGCCCCGCGGCTCCAGCAGGAGGCCGGCCGGCGCCAGCAGGGCCGCGTAATCCATGGGCTCCTTGCCGTAGATGTGGCGGCGGAAGATCCCGGATGCGAACTCGCGGCTGCCGGTGGCAACGGCAAGAGTCCGCTCCAGATCTTCGAGGGTGTAGGGCTTGTCCGCGTCGGGGTGTTCGCGCCACATCCGGCGCATCCAGTCGTCCAGCGACTTGCCGGGGAAGCGCGCGCGGATTTCGAGGTCGATGCCCAGCGCCAGCGCCTGCCCGTAGGTGTAGTAGGAAATGAAATTATTGACCGTGTTGGCGGCGTCGATGGCGGTGGCGGCGTCCACGAAGGGCGCCTGGCGGCTCATCTCGACCGGGCTGGAAACCAGCCGTCCCGGCGCGGTGAGCACGCCCGAAACCGCGCCGGTCTGCGCGCGGAGGAAGCCGTCCAGGCTCTCCAGGCCGGCCCGCTTGAGGGTGAGGATGCCGTAGTAATTGGTGAATCCCTCGGCGAACCACAGCTCGCCGGACATGTTGGCGCGCTCGTAATCGAACGGTTCGAGCGAGCGCGGGCGGATGCGCTTCACATTCCAGGAGTGGAAGAACTCGTGCGACAGCGCTCCGGCGGCGTCCGTGTCGAACGCGCGCAGGGAGGTTGGGCCGGTGATGGAGGTGGAGTCGCGGTGCTCCATGCCGTCCCCATCCACGTACGGCAGCAGATCGACCAGGAATGTGTAGCGCCCGCCATCGTAGCTGGGGAATGCGCCGAAGACGCCCTCTTCCTCAATGGCGATGGCCTCGCAGATGCGCGCCGCCGCGGCGGCTTCCTCGCCGGTGCCCTGGTGGTGCAGCGCCAGGCGGAAATGGGCGCCGCCCACCTGCCAGTCGATCTCCGCGTGGCGGCTGATCTCCAGCGGTGCGTCCATCAGCCGGTCCATGTTGGGCGCGGTCCAGGCTCCGTCGGCCCGCTGCGCCAGCTCGGTGGCCACAGTCCAGCCGCTGCCGCCGGGCACCAGCACCCGGAGCGCCACGGGGGCGCGCTCGAAGCCGTGCGCCCAGGCGAACGTGGCTGGAGGGTTGAGATGCGCATGGGTGGAGTCGATGGCGGCGTAGGTGCCGTCGGCGCGGTCGCCGAACAGGGTGTACTCCACCACAATCGTGCCCTTGTGGTGCCCGGAGACGTTCCACTGGTAGGGCGAGGGGCGCGACACGTCCAGGGCGTGGCCCTGCGCGTCGGCGGCCCGGAAATTGGAGACGTTCTTGGCGAACTCGTGGAGCGCATAGCGGCCCGGCGAAGACCGGCTCATCAGCACTTCCAGCACCCTCCGGTGAACGCCGGAAAACGTGGCGCGGATTTCGGCCTCGTGATGCGCCGCGTTGGGGAAACGGATTTCGTAGCCAACGGCCTCCTGCGCAGCCAGCGGCCACGCCAGCAGGGCCATGAGGAGCCAGCGTCTCATGCCGGCCATCAGAACTCGCGCCGGGGAGCCGGCTGCTCGATACCCACCCGCCCGATGGCCATGTCGGCCACGAAGTAGTTCTCGCCGCGGAACGCGCATCCAGCCATGCGGCGCAACATGGCGAGCTGGCCCACGTGGGTCAGCGCGTCGGCCACCGGTCCCTGGAACAGCCGCTCCAGTGGCGCTTGCGGCGGCGCTTCGGCGATGCGCCGGTCGAACGCTTCCAGGGCGGCGAAGAAGCGCGCCACCTCCTGGTCCCAGGTCAGCGGCACAGCCTCGTGCCAGACCTGGTTTCCGCTGACGATCGAGAGCGCCCAGTCGAACAGGTCGCCCATGTGGGCCAGGATTTCGGCCGGCGTGCGCCCGGTGGCATCCGCGCGAAAGGCGGCGAACTCCGGCGGCGCTCCGCGCAGCACTTTCGCGGCGCGGTAGGCCAGCGTGGCCAGAGTGTGGCGGAAGAACGGCGTCATGGGATCCTCCCGAAATCGATAAACCCGCGCCGCGGATCGGCCGCCAGCAGCGTGACGCGCAGGCGGTCGCCCACGTCCAGACCGCGCTCGCCGCGCATCAGCCGGCCTTCCACCGGGGGACCGAGCACGCGCACGAAAACGCCCTTCGGCGTCACGCCCGTCACTACCGCGGAGAAGCTCTCGCCGATGCGGTGCTGCAGCGCGGCGGCGGCCAGGCGCTTGTTCATGTCGCGCTCCACTTTGCGCGCGGCGTTCTCCTTGAGCGTGCAGGCCTGGGCGATCGCGTCCAGTTCCTCGTCGGCGTACGGCGCGGCCGCGTGCAGGGCCTTCAGCAGGCGCTGCGTCACCAGGTCGGCAAAGCGGCGGTTGGGCGCGGTGGAGTGGGTGTAGTCGTGCGCGGCCAGCCCGAAATGGCCCTGTTCCTCGCCCCCCGGCCGCATCAGCACGTACTCGCCCGGCCCCATCAGTTTCAGCACGGAGAGCGACAGATCGGCGTAGTGCACCGGGTCGGCCGCCTTGCGCCGCATGAGGAACGCGTTGAGCGCTCCGGCGTCTGGCTCCGGCGGCAGTTTGTCGCCGTAGCCCGCGGCCAGTTCTACGATGCGCGGCCACCGCTCCGGCGCCTTCACCACGCGGCGGATGCTGGAAACGCCCGCCGTTCGCAGCGTGCGCGCCATCACTTCATTGGCGCCGATCATGAAATCCTCGATCAGGTGCGCGGCGCGGTTCGACTGCCGGGCGTCAATGCTCTTGACGTTGCCATCGGCGATTACGACCTGGCTCTCCTGCCGGTCGAAGGTGAGCGCGCCCAGCCGGTGCCGCGCCTCGCGCATGGCCGTGGCCGCTTCGTCCTGGAGCTTGATCTGATCCGCCAGGCCCGCCATCGCCGTCACCTTAGCCGGCGGCGCGGCCGTAGCCTCCAGCCACCCGCCCACGCCACTGTAAGTAAGCTGCGCGCGGTTGCGCACCAGGGCAGGGTAGACGCTCTCGGCGGCGGTGGAACCGTCGGCGGCCACTAGCATCTCGATCACCACCGCGGCGCGGGGCTGCCCCTCGTTGAGCGACGTGATGTCGGTCGAGAGCCGCTCGGGCAGCATGGGGAACGTGCGAATGCCGGTGTACACCGTAGTCGTCTCGCGCTGCGCGTGGAGGTCGATGGGCGTGCCCTTGGGGGCCACCGAATCCACGTCGGCCACGCCCACCAGCACGCGGATGCCGCCGGGCGCGCGCTCGGCCCACTCGATCTGGTCCAGATCGCGCGAGTCGTCATTGTCGATGCTCGACCACAGCAGCGCGGTGAGGTCGCGCAATCCCGCCCTGGGGCGCGGATCGAGAGTTTCCAGTTGACGGGCGACCTCGGGCGGGAAGTCGGGCTCAAATCCGCGGTCGATCATCTCCTGGCGCGCCGCGGCGGCTAGATCGAATTCATCGTGGGCCATGAACTACGAGCGTACCACTGGAGGCGCGCCGGCTATGGGCGGCCGAGTGTCCAGGCCAGCACCAGCCACGCCGCGATGAACGCCGCGCCGCCGAAGGGCGTGATGGCGCCGAGCGCGCGGACCCCGCTGCAGGCCAGGATGTAGAGGCTGCCCGAGAAGAGCAGGATGCCCGCCAGCAGCAGGTAGCACACCCACTCTGCGCCCAGCTTCGAGAGCGCTCCCACCCGCGGCATCAGCGAGACAATCAGCATGCCCAGCGCGTGGACGAAATGGTAGAAGACGGCCTTCTCCCAGAGTCCCATGCGGTAGGCGTCCAGGTGGTTCTTGAGGCCGTGGGCGCCGAACGCGCCCAGAACCACAGCGAGTGCCAGGAAAACGGCGGCGATTGCGCTCGGGGTCATCGGAGTCCCAGGATAGCAGAGGCCGGCCAGCCCGCCTTCTCTACTTTGTTGACTGGCTTTAGGATGATGCTATAATGGGTCTGAAAACAGCGGAACTAATTCCTTTGCTTGCAGTCACATGCGATATCTGCATCCGGCGGGCACGGGGATGAATCGAAATCTATATCGATGGCCAGTGCACAGCCCATACCGATCCCCGCACGCTCCCAGGCCGAGAGCCTGCTGGCCATCATAGGCCACACGCCACTGCTGCGTCTGGAGACGATTCCCAGCCAGTTCCCCAATATCGAGATCTACGCCAAGGCGGAGTACTTCAATCCGGGTGGGTCGGTGAAGGACCGCGCGGCGCACAATATGGTGCTGGACGGCGAGCGCTCCGGCCGGCTCCATCGCCAGCGCACCCTGCTGGACGCCACCAGCGGCAACACGGGGATCGCCTACGCCATGATTGGCGCCAAGCGCGGGTACCGCGTGAAACTGGTGCTGCCCGCCAACGCGAGCGAGGAGCGCAAGCGTATCCTCAAGGCTTACGGCGCGGAGATGGTGTTCAGCGATCCGGCCTGCGGCTCGGACGGCGCCATCCGCCTGTGCCGCGAAATCTACCGGGCCGATCCGGATCTGTACTTCTATCCCGATCAATACAACAACCCGGCCAACTGGCGGGCGCACTACGAAGCAACCGGGCCGGAGATCATCCAGCAGACCGGCGGACGCCTCACGCACTTCGTCGCGGCCATGGGCACCAGCGGCACGTTTATGGGCGTCACGCGGCGGCTGCGGCGCGATCTGCCGCGCGTCGAGTGCTGGTCGGCGCAGCCTGCGAGCGGCTTCCATGGCCTGGAGGGATTGAAGCACATGCCCACCGCCATCGTGCCGGGAATCTACGACGAAAAGCTGGCGGACGGCAACCTGTGGATCGAAACCGAGGACGCCTACCGCATGGTGCGCCGCCTGGCGCGGGAAGAGGGGCTGCTGGTGGGGATCTCGTCGGGCTGCAACGTGCACGCCGCCACCGTGCTGGCCGGCCGGTTGGCCCGGTTAGGGCAGGCGGGGGCAATCGTCACCATTCTGTGCGACAACGCCGACAAGTACCTGAGCGAGCGCTTCTGGAGCGAGCCATGATCCGCGTCGCCCCGGAACCCTGGGAGACCATGGTGCGCCACGCCCGCGCGGCCTATCCCAACGAATGCTGCGGCGCCATGCTGGGCTCCATCGAGGGCGAGACAAAGCTGGTCCAGGCCGCTCTGCCGCTGGAAAACGCCTTCGAGGGCGCGCAGGGCGCCCGCTACGAGTTGCGTCCCGAGGATTTGCTGGCGGCCGACCGCGCGGCGCGCGAGCGCAAGCTGGACCTGATCGGCATCTATCATTCGCACCCCGATTGCGACGCCTACTTTTCCAAAACCGACCTGCAGAACTCGTGCCCGTGGTATTCCTTCGTCGTGCTATCCATCCGAAAGGGCGAGTTTCACCACGCCAATAGCTGGCTGCCGGACTTCGACCAGACCGAGGCGTTGAAAGAGGATTTGACTTACTAACATGGCCACCATACTGATCCCCACTCCCTTGCGGCAGTTCACCGCGAAACAGGACTCGGTGATCGCCGCGGGCGCCACGGTCGGCGAGGCGCTCGCCGAGCTTACCCGGCAGTTCCCGGATCTGCGCAAGCAGATCTTCACCGGCGACGGCAAGCTGCGCAGCTTCGTGAACGTGTATCTGAACGACGAGGACATCCGCTACCTCTCGAAGAGCGACACGCCTGCCGCCGACGGCGACACCATCTCGCTGGTGCCCTCGATCGCGGGCGGATCCGTGGCGCTGGCCGCGCCCGCCGGGGAGCTCACCAGGGACGAGATTCTCCGTTACAGCCGGCACCTGATCATCCCCGAGGTAGGCATCGAGGGCCAGCAGAAGCTGAAGGCCGCCAAGGTGCTGCTGGTGGGCGCCGGAGGGCTGGGCGCGCCGCTGGCCCTGTATCTCACCGCCGCCGGCATCGGCCGCATCGGCATCGTGGATTTCGACGTGGTGGACGTGACCAACCTGCAGCGCCAGGTGATCCACTCGACCCGCGACGTGGGCCGCAAGAAACTGGATTCGGCCGCCGAAAAGATGCTGGCCATCAACCCGGAACTTCGCGTGACCCGGCACGAGACGGCGCTTTCCAGCGCCAACGCGCTGGAGATCCTCAAGGACTACGACCTGGTGGTGGACGGCACCGACAACTTCCCCACGCGCTACCTGGTGAACGACGCCTGCGTGCTCTCCGGCAAGCCCAACGTGTACGGATCGATTTTCCGCTTCGAGGGCCAGGCCACCATCTTCGCCTATCCCGGCGGCCCCTGCTACCGCTGCCTGTACCCGGAACCGCCGCCTCCCGGTCTGGTGCCGAGCTGCGCCGAGGGCGGCGTGCTGGGCGTGCTGCCGGGCACCATCGGGCTGATCCAGGCCACCGAAACCGTG
>Ga0265323_10000164_pt1 | contig 39805 bp, 30 predicted proteins | sample 41225metaG_FD_193580 | JGI IMG/M metagenome (GOLD analysis project Ga0265323, IMG submission 193580) | Rhizosphere microbial communities from Carex aquatilis grown in University of Washington, Seatle, WA, United States - 4-12-25 metaG | ecosystem: Host-associated > Plants > Roots > Rhizosphere...
GAGAACGAGTCTGGCGGACTGCGACCTTCGGTCTCCGTCCTCCAGACTAGCCAGCAACAACAAAAACTGTTACCTATCAACCCAGGCTGAAGTGTTACCCATCACCCAGTCCGTTCAGGTGAGGGCGAGCGAAAACTGCTTACGTCTCCAGCTGGTTTGCCTCCGGCAGTTCGTTTGACGCCTTGATCATTTCATCCAGCAGCTTTTGGAATTCGGCCAGGCCGGTGGAGGGAATGATGATGGCGTTCCGACGCCCGCCGGCTTCTTCAGTGATGCGGAGAAACCGGCCGCGCGGGTTTTCCTTGAGTATAAAGGCAATCGTCTTGCGCTCAATCTGCAGTTGCCCGGATTTGAGGGTGTCCTCCTGAACCGGCGGACGAGGTTGCATTTGGGCCCAGCTTCGGAAAGAGGATGGTCGTTCGTTCGAAATCATAAACTTGTTTCTGAAATTCGGCGGAGTATATGTCTTATGGCGAATCGTTGGCAATCATTTCATAATTTCGCCTCAACTTTTTGCTTTCTTTGCGGTCGAAAATGAATTCGTGTTAATTAGTAAAATTCGTGTCAACCCGTTTTCTGTGACAGGGGAATTTCCTTTTCTTCAATCGGATTGCCGTTATCCTGTTGCGCTCTGATTTAGAGAAATAAATGGACGCAGCACATATCCGCAATTTCAGCATCATCGCCCATATTGACCATGGGAAGACGACGCTTTCCGACCGCCTGTTGCATCGCACCGGCACCATCGCCACCCGCGACATGGAGGCGCAGTTGCTCGATTCCATGGATCTCGAAAAGGAACGCGGCATCACCATCAAGGCGCATCCGGTCACGATGCGTTACACGGCGCGCAACGGCGAGACGTACGAGCTGAACCTGATTGACACGCCGGGACACGTGGATTTTTCCTACGAAGTGTCGCGCAGCCTCAGCGCGTGCGAAGGGGCGCTGCTCATCATTGACGCGGCGCAGGGCGTCGAGGCGCAAACGGTCGCCAACGTACACCTGGCAATGAAGCAGAATCTCACCATCATCCCCATCATCAACAAAATTGATCTGCCGCATGCGAATGTTCCGGAGACCCGGAAACAGCTTGAGGACATTCTGGCCATTCCGGGCGACACGGCGATTCTGGCCAGCGCCAAGGAGGGGATTGGCATTGATGAAATTCTGGAGGCGATCATAGAGCGCATTCCGGCGCCGAAGCCGACCGGCGCGCCGTCGGTGCAGGCGCTGGGCTTCGATTCCTATTTTGACACTTACAAGGGCGTCGTCACGCACGTGCGCGTGTTCAACGGCGAGTTGAAGGCGGGCATGCAGGTCAAGCTGCTGCACTCCGGCAAAACGGTCGAGGTCAAGGAGGTGGGCAGTTTCAATCCCAAGCCTTATGTCCGCGAGAAATTGGAAGTGGGCGAGACGGGTTATTTCACCGCGAACATCAAAAGCCCCAAGGAAGTGAAGATGGGCGACACGGTGACGGATTCGCGGAATCCTTCGCCGGTGCTGGCGGGGTTCAAGGAGATTCATCCGATGGTGTTCAGCGGGATTTATCCCATCAACACCGGCGATTACGAGCATCTCAAGGCGAACATGGGCAAGTTGCAGCTCAATGACTCGGCGTTTGTTTACCAGTCGGAAACGTCGGTCGCGCTCGGCTTCGGTTTTCGCTGCGGGTTTCTCGGCTTGTTGCATCTGGAAATTGTGCAGGAACGGTTGCGCCGCGAATACGGCATGGACATCATCGCGACGTATCCGAGCGTGGTGTATCGCGTGACGATGAGCGACGGCGTCGTGAAGCAAATTGACAACCCGGCGTTTTTGCCGGAACCGAATTATATCCTGAAAATCGAGGAGCCGATGGTCAAGGCCTTTGTCATTTGCCCGAACGAAAACATCGGCGACATGATGGCGTTGATTACCGAGAAGCGCGGTGCGGTGGATCAGACGGAAACGCTGGACGCGCGGCGGGTCATGCTGACGAGCCTGGTGCCGTTGAATGAGATTTTGATTGATTTCCATGACCGCATCAAGAGCATGACGCGCGGTTACGGCTCGATGGATTACGAACACGCCGATTACCGGGAGTCCGACATGGTGAAGCTCGACCTGCTCGTCAACGGCGAGTCCGTGGACGCGTTTTCGTGCATCGTGCACCGCGACAAGGCGGAGGGCCGGGGACGCACGCTGGCGGCCAAGCTCAAGGAAGTCATCCCGCACCAGCAATATCAGGTCGCCATCCAGGCGGCCATCGGCGGAAAAATTGTCGCGCGCGAAACGGTCAGCGCCTTCCGCAAGGATGTGACGGCGAAATGTTACGGCGGCGACATCACGCGCAAACGCAAGCTGTTGGAAAAGCAAAAGGAAGGCAAAAAACGCATGAAAGCGTTCGGCACGGTCAATATTCCCCAGGAAGCATTTATTGAAGTGTTAAAGGCATGAACGAGAGTCGAAGGTCAAAGGTCGAAGGTCGAGGGCAGGGGAGTGGCTCGCGGCCCGATTTGCCTGCTTTTGACTCTCAACCCTCAACTATTAACTATCAACCATGATAATCCGCTGGTTCTTTTCCTCAACCGTTCGCGAGGCGTGCGCGATGCGGAAGCACGTGTATCATTTGCTGTGCGCGCAACGCGATGTCCTCACGCCGCCGGCGTTTAGCGGAGTGACCCTGGCGATGAATCAGTTGCGGGATGTCATCGCGGCGGGAGAAAACATCGGCAAGATTCGGACCAAGATGGACGAGTTGGACTTCGCCGCGAACAAGTGGCTCAAGCCGTATCCAAACGCCCTGTGGCGCGAAAACGTTGAAGTCATCCTCGTGGCGGTGGCCGTGGCGATGGCCATTCGCACCTTTTTCGTGCAGCCGTTCAAAATCCCGACCGGTTCGATGCAACCGACACTGTTCGGCGTCACCTCAAAAAATTATTTGTCGCACTACGGCCCGCGCAACGAAGCGGATTTTAAAATCCCGACCGGCTGGGAACGGATCAGGGAATGGTTTGAAGGAATTTCCTATGTGCATGTGGTTGCGCAAAACGATGGAACGATTGATGCCATCGGCCCCATGACGCGCTTCCTGATTTTCAACATCAAGCAATCGTTGTCGCTCGGCGGCGTGGTGCATACGGTGTGGTTTCCGCCAGACTACGGAGAAGCGTCCCAAGGCATGGATCCCATGGCCTATCGCGCGGGATTGAACCCGCAGCGTGTTTATCACAGGGGCGACGATGTTGTAAAACTTCAGGTCAACGCCGGGGACCATTTGTTCGTGAACCGGTTCACTTACAATTTCCGCAGGCCCGAACGAGGGGAAATTGTCGTCTTCCAAACCAAGGGCATCCAGCACCCGCTGATGCCGCAGGACCAGTTTTACATCAAACGGCTGGTCGCGCTGCCCGGTGACCGCGTGCAAATCGGCGACGACCGCCATCTGGTCATTAACGGACAGCGGCTGGACGCCTCGACGCCACACTTTGAGAATGTGTATTCCTTCGACCCTAGGCAGCCGCCGCACGAGAGCCAGTTTTCCGGCCATTTGAACGGAACGACCGCGGTGCGATACAACATTCCGCCGGGACTTGGTCTTGCGCCGCTTTTTCCAGACGCGGAAACTGTTTATACGAACGAACTGGTGGAGGTCGGGGTGAATGGCGGTGAAACGAAAATTGCCTCCTGCATGGTCATGGGCGACAACACCTGCAACAGCTTCGACTCGCGTGCCTGGGGGGCGTTTCCCGCGAACAATATCATTGGCAAATCCTTCTTCGTTTATTGGCCCATCACCAAACGGTTCGGTTGGGGAAATCAATAACCGCGCAAGGCAAAATGAACGCCGCGAACAGCGAAACGGTTTTAATCACCGGCGCGTCGTCGGGAATCGGTCTGGAACTGGCGCGGTGCTTTGCGGCGGATGGATGCCGGCTGGTGTTGCTCGCCCGCAACGCGGAAGCATTGGAAACTCTGGCCAAAGAATTGCGTCAGGCGCATAAAATCGAAGCGCTCGTTTTGACCGCGGATCTTTCCCTGCCCGAAACCCCGGCGCAGGTCTTCAAGGAATTGCAGGGCAGGGGAGTCCGGGTGGACGTTTTGGTCAACAACGCCGGATTTGGCGCGAACGGCACGTTCGCCGGGTTGCCGCTCCCGCGACAGCTCGAAATGATTCAAGTCAACATCACCGCGCTCACGAATCTGACGGGGCTGTTTCTCCCGGGCATGATCGAACGCCGGCGCGGCGGCGTGCTCAACGTCGGTTCGCTGGCCGGATTCTTGCCCGGCCCCGGCATGGCGGTTTATTACGCGACCAAAGCCTTCGTGCTTTCAATCACCGAGGCGCTCGCGGAAGAACTCATCGGCACGGGAGTGACGGCGACGGCGCTTTGTCCCGGCCCAACCGCAACCAATTTCGGCAACGTCTCGCACGGCCAAAAAAAGCGGCGGCTTGACACGCCCAAAATGCCGGCGGCAGCCGTTGCGCGCCACGGCCATCGTGCTTTTCGCAAGGGCAGATGGCTGGCCATTCCCGGCTGGCAATACCATTTTCTTGTTTTTCTGATCCGAATCCTGCCCCGTTGGTGCGTGCGTAAATTGGCCGGATTATTCAACCGCACAAAGGATCCGGTTTAAAATTGGACTGATTTCACGCATGGATAGTTCCGTCTTCATTCGCTCGCGCGCGGGAATTCTCCTTTTGGCGGCCACCTTGGTGGTGGGCGCGGTCATCGCCTGGTTTGTCCTTGGCCCAATGAAGGCCCGCCGGGAGGCAAACAATTTTGCGGATCAACTCCAGGCGGCCATTGCCCAACAACAGGCGCATACGGTGGAAAAACTGCTGGAACGCGTCCGCACGGAGCAGCGTTTGTTAAACGCGGACAGTGTCAGGGTGGCGGTCGCCGTCGCCGGGACTTTTTTGATCAAGGAGCATGCTTTGTTAAAGAATTATGAAGCCGCCTTTGCCAATATTCCCCAAAAAGTCACGGGCGATCTTGATGCGGCTCAATTGGCCGTCTTTGCCGGCCAGCTCGCCGCGGTGCGCAATGCCTTGAACGCACTGGCTCCGGACTTGAAAACAGAAAACGAGCCGGGCTTTCAGGCAATGGAGACGCCGTGGCAGAAATTCCTGTCCCAGAACAGCATGGCCGTCAACAACCTCCTCGATCAGTGGATTGCCAACGCTGAAAAGCAGTGCAACGCATTGGATTTTCGGTCGTCTCTGGAAAAATCCTCCGCCCAACTAACCGCACTCTCCGGGCTGGTGCGGAAAATCAACGATTGCGAGTCCGAATTTACAAATTATTTAACCCTTCGTGGCGACCTCCGGGAACGATCGAACACTGTGCGCGCCAGGCTGGCACTCTATGATCGGGAGCTTGAAAAAATCAACGACGGCATGGCGGCATTGCGCAGAGCCAGGACGGTCACGGAATTTACCGGGGGCATCAACCTGATTGCTTCCTCGGAATTTTCCAATTCGCCTCCGGCGACCGCTGCTTCAGTGGTGCAATCCCTCGATGTGAGCGATGAAATCACCCTCCGCATTCTCCTGGGAGTGACCAATGCGGGCGCGTGGGCCTGCCTTGGGCGGGAAACCGGGCATTTTGTCCCCGAAGCGGTGATGCCCGCTGAACGGTTGATTCTCCAGCAACTCAATAACGACCCCGCCATTAGTTCCAACCACCGGCGTTATCGCCTTTGGCTGGATCCGGACGGAACGCAAACCCAGGACTGGATTACCATTGGCCCATTTACCAACACGCCTGGTTGGAAGCAGATCAAGGCCCGGGCGCCATCCCGGCTTTCGAACATCGTACAGTTTCAGGATCGTGATTATGGTTTCTTTGATGATCAATACCGACTGTCACCGACCCAACTTGTCTATCGCCTTGAAGAACTTGGCAAGCCGCAAGAGACGGCCGCATTTTATTCTGTCGGTCTGGAGAAGGTATTATCGGGCAATAATTCCTACGCCAGCCCGCTGCTCGAAGTTCTGGATTCAATCAAGGATTCACGCGCAGGCTCGCCTCTGATCCGGGCCTGGTTTTTTCTGCGCCTGACGGATCTGATGAAATGCCAGCCGGATGCCTGGGGGCTCGACTTCTGCCCGGCCGCCCGCGCGGATGAGGTTCAAATTGAAAAAATCACCGGCGGACGGCTGGACAGTGGCGATTGGTTTTTCCCCGCGAAAGTCAATTCCCACGGCAAAAAGCTGGAGCAGTTTTTTGACTCCAAAAAATCGGTTTCCTACGCGAAGCAGGCGTCGGGATTGTTCGCGCTGGCGCGCGCCGTTGCGCAATCCGGTTTCCGGTATGCCGGCTTCGTCGGTTTGGACGGCAAACCAAATTATGTCGGGAGTTCCGCCCCGGAAGAGATTTGGGGTTACAATTCCAGTCACAGCCAACCCGTGTTGCTGGCCATGAAGGCTGGTGCGATCTCATTCCAAGAGCCGGCCATGCTCCTGTCACCGCTCTTTGCCCTTGAAAGGCCGCGCAAGGAATTCCTGGCCGATACGGGTGTCAATCCGGAGGATCCATGTTTCAGGGATGTGTTGCCGCCGCTTTTTCGAACTTCAACCCAAAAACAACCCTGAGCACTTGAGCGGTTTGGTAAGCCTGGGAGACTCTCCCGCGCGTTGTCTCGCAGTGACTACAGGTAAATAGCACAGCGCGCCTGTAATAGCACAAGCTTGCAGACAACTTACACTTGGCCACAATTGAACGAACCAAATATAGGGCAGGGGACAGGGCCGCGTTCTACTTCAGCTTACGGCGGCGGACGATGAGTGCCGAGGCACTGACGGCCAGCAAATGCAGGGAACATGCGCGTTACACCGTAGTAACTGCTGAGCGGGGCGGCGTTCCCGCCGCCGCCCCCCATAAATAGCCTTTCCCGACCTTCTGAACGCTGTCTCGGTTTGATACACTTTCGCCTTTAAATGTAACCTTTCAGTTTTACTTGTGCAGAGCATGATAAATATGAACACAACTGGGCTTCGTTGAATCGCAATGGGTTAAAATCGAGGACGTGCGTTTATTCGCTTGACAATAATAGCTGCACAATGTTTGTTATATTCAATCAATGTACTATCCTGTTGACTGCGAGCCGGCCATCAGCTTTATTAGCCAACGATGAAAGTTCGTCTATACATCATCTTGGTTTTGGCTGGCCTCGGGCTGGCCATGCCTGCTTTCGCAATGGATCGCTGGGAAGCGCTTTCCATGATTGAAAGCGGCAACAACGATCAAGCGATTGGCTCGGTTGGGGAAATTTCCCGGTTCCAAATCCGGCCTGAGCTTTGGCCGGGCGGAAATCCGCACAATCCGCAGCAGGCGCTGACCGCCGCACAAAAAACCATGATTCCACGGCTGGATAGATTTCAACGCATCCACAAGCGCCAGCCAACGGACTTTGAATTCTACGTCCTGTGGAACGCGCCGTGGGTGGTGGATCATCCGAGCGCCATTGTCAAGGAACGCGCGCAGCGGTTCGTAAATCTTGTCCAGAGCTGATTTTTTCAGCCGCCTTGTAAATCTTCAGGTATTCGCCAACGGTTTGATTCCAGGAAAAATCCATCCTCATGGCGTTTTGCCGGTAACGCAGTAACAAGCCGGGTTGCTGGTAAAGCGCCAGGGCTTTCCGAATTGCCTTGGCGAGGGCACGGGCGGAATATTCGCGGAATTTGATTCCATTGGCGCGCGCCGCATCCTGCGCAAAATCAATCACGCTGTCATCCAGACCGCCAACGGCGCGGACGATGGGAATCGTGCCGTAACGGAGGCTGTACATCTGGTTCAAGCCACTTGGCTCGAAACGCGACGGCATGAGGTAAAAATCGCACCCGGCTTCGATCCGGTGCGCCAGGCCTTCGTCGTAGCCGATGCGAACGGCCACTTGGGACGGAAAACGGCGGGATAACATGTTATAGTCGCGCTCAAAAGCCGCCGAGCCGCTGCCGAGCAAAACGAACCGGATGTCTGCGCTCAACATTTCCTCGAGCGCGCCCAATTGGATGTCCACGCCTTTTTGTTCCGCCAGCCGTGTGATGGTGCCGAACAGCGGTGCGTCCGCCGCCACCGGCAAACCCATTTCCTTTTGCAATTCGATTTTGTTCTTCTGCTTGCCCACCAGCCGCACTGCGGAATATGGATATTTGAGAAGTGGATCGTGCAGCGTGTTCCATTCTTCATGATCCACGCCGTTGAGAATTCCGAAAAGCCGGTCCTGCCGCCGGCGCAATAATCCATCCAGTCCGCACCCGAATTCCTCGGTCGTGATTTCGCGCGCGTAACGCGGACTCACCGTCGTAATCGCATCGGCAAACGCGATGCCGGCCTTGAGGCAGTTCAATTGTTTGTAAAACTCCGCGCCTTCAATGGTGAAAAATTCGTCCGGCAGATTGGTCAGCGCGAATGCGGCTGCCGGAAAATTTCCCTGGTAGGCGAGATTGTGAATCGTCAGGCACACCGGCGGCGGATTCCCCCACCCTTCCCCGCGCCGCTGGTGCAGCATCAATGCCGGCACCAGCCCGGCCTGCCAGTCGTTGACGTGAACGACGTCCGGCCGCCACGGCAGATAACGCGCCAGATTCGCGACGCATTTTGAAAAGAAAATGAACCGTTCGGCGTTGTCCGGGTAGCTGACGTGGTTCTCCAGGTAAATACCGGCGCGTTGATAGAATCCTGGCTGATCAACAAAATAAATCGTCAGCCTTTTTTCAACTGCCAGCGACCACAATTCCGCCTGCACCGGCCGCGCGCCCAACGGCAAATTAAATTGCCAGTCCATGCGGCGCATGGCCGGGAATCGCTCCTGGATGCCCCGGTATAGCGGAGTGACGATGCACACTTCATGGTTCGCTCGCGCCAGTGCCTTGCCCAGCGCGCCCACCATGTCCGCCAGCCCGCCGGTTTTGGAATACGGATGGACTTCGCTGCTGGCCAGAAGGATTTTCATTATTTACCAGTGATGCGTCCGCCCTCACCCCGGCCATCTCCCCCAGGAGCGGGGGAACGGTTCGCCGCGTTTTGAGCCATGCGATAGGCTGGGTTATCCTGCGTCTCACGGCAAATGACATCGAATCGGCAACTACAACGAGGATCGAGAAATTGTCCAGCAACGTGAGGTGCTCTCCCTCTCCCAGGGGGAGAGGGCCGGGGTGAGGGCGAGCGTGAATACCAACTCCACTGAAAACGTCGAGGAACCATAAAAAGCATCACACGTGAATCCGGTCGGCTTTGAAGTATGGCTGTAGCGCGGACGGTATTAACACGCTGCCATCCGCCTGCTGGTGGGTTTCAATGAGCGCGACAAATAATCGCGCCAGCGCCGTGCCGCTGCCGTTGAGGATGTGCGGGAATCTATTTTCGCCCGCTTCCGTTTTAAACCGCAGATTCATCCGGCGCGCCTGGAAATCCTCGCAATTCGAGCAGCTCGAAACTTCGAGATAACTCCCCTGCCCCGGCGCCCACACCTCAATGTCGTAGGTCTTCGCGCTCGCAAAGCCCATGTCGCCCGTACACAACAACACCACGCGGTAATGCAGACCGAGCAATTGGAGCACGCGCTCCGCGTTCGCCACCATTTTTTCCTGCTCTTCGTAGCCGTGCTCCGGTTTCACGATCTTGATCAGTTCCACTTTGTCGAACTGATGCACGCGAATCATGCCGCGCGTGCCAACGCCCGCCGCGCCCGCCTCGCCCCGAAAACACGGCGTGTAAGCGCAATAATAAACCGGCAACTGGCTTTCCTTGAGAATTTCCTCGCGATGAATGTTCGCCACGGGCGTTTCGGCGGTCGGCACCAGATATAATTTCCCCAGTTCTGCCGTCTTGTCGCCCTCAACCACGCCGTAATACTGGTCCTTGAATTTTGGAAATTGCCCGACGCCTTCGAGACATTGCGGCCCGACCACGAACGGCGGCGACACCTCCGTATACCCGTGTTCGTGAGTGTGCAAATCGAGCAGCATCTGAATCAACGCCCGCTCCAGCCGCGCGCCCCAGTTTGTGTAGAGCAAAAAACCGCTGCCGGAAAGTTTCGTCGCCCGCGCAAAATCCACGAGCTTCAAACTCTCGCAAAGCTCGACGTGCGATTTCGGTTTGAAGGTGAAAACCGCCTTCTCACCATGAATCCGCACCACCGGATTGTCTTCTGCCGTCTTGCCAATCTTCACCGACTCATGCGGCAGATTTGGCATGCGCAACATTAACTCGTTTCGTGTCGTTTCTGATGTCACCACCAGTTTGTCCAGTTCTGCGATTCTTTTTCCAAAATCACCCGCCTCTTTTTTCTTCGCTTCCGCCTCGGTGATCTTTTTCTGCCCCATTAAAGCGCCAATCTCTTTGGAAACTTTATTCCGTTCTGCTTTGAGGGTTTCAACTTGAACGAGCGTTTTACGCCGCAGTTCGTCAGCATGAAGAATTCCATCAACCAAAGCCTCATCCCCGGCACCGCGCGTGGCAAGGCGCTGACGCACGAAATCGGGCTGATCTCGGATTAATTTAATGTCGAGCACGGGTGGATTATAGAAATTCAACGGCCAGCGGCAAGGCGGAAGCCCGGATGTTGTCGACGGCGGCCAAACCCCGGAAGGCATCATTCAACCCCCATCCTCCTGCCCGGGAGGAGGCAGGGCTTTGATTGGACGAAATCAGCCATCCAATCAACCGGTGAAGAACCGGCCAACTTCTGCCGCCTAGGTTGACCATCGAAATTTGATTGAAAACTGCGTGCTTTCAGCGCACATTCCCGTCATGCAATCCGTTTTTACCGGGCCGGTTTATGTGGTGCGCGACAACATTGACACCGACCAGATCATTCCCGCGCAGTATTTGACGCTCGTGCCGACGATTCCCGACGAATATGAAAAACTCGGCGGTTTTGCGCTTTGCGGCCTGCCCGAGTCGCTTTATCCGGAGCGTTTCGTCAAAAGCGGCCAGCTTGACAGCAAATATCCGATTGTCGTGGCCGGAAAAAATTTCGGCTGCGGCAGTTCACGCGAGCACGCGCCGATTGCCCTGGGTTCGGCAGGCTGCAAAATCGTGCTGGCCGAGAGTTTTGCGCGCATTTTCTTTCGCAACAGCGTCGCCACCGGGGAGCTTTATCCCTGTGAAATCACCGGGCGCCTGTGCGATACGCTGAAAAATGGCGAGGTGGTCACCGTTGACCTCGATGCGGCCACGGTCACCGTCAAGGCGACCGGGAAGGTCTTCAAATTCAAGCCCCTCGGCGACGTCCGTCCGGTGGTGGACGCCGGCGGCTTGTTCAATTATGCGAGGAAAAGCGGCATGATTCCGGCTCAAAAATAAGCGGCTTTCGGCAGTGAAACCGCCCGTCTTACTCCCCTGCCCCCGCGCATTAAAACTTTGCCCGGGTACGCTCACGCTGGCACGGGAGCATGCGTTCCCAGCGTTCACCGTCGTCCAGAGCAACGCCGCGCCCGACCATCCCGAAGGCTACGCGATCACGATTGATCGCAAAGGTGTAAGGATTGAATTCCGCGAAGCCACCGGGCTGGGGGTTGCCATGGCGACGATGCGACAATTGCTGCGCCAATACGGCCGCCATTTGCCGTGCCTGAAAATCCGCGACTGGCCGGATTTTGCACGGCGCGGTGTGATGCTGGACATCTCGCGCGGGCGTGTGCCAAAGCTCGAAACGCTGCTCGAACTGGTCGGGCACCTTGCCGACTTCAAAATCAACGAATTTCAACTCTATACCGAGCACACGTTCGCCTATCGCCGTTACCCATCCGTCTGGCAAAGCTGGGGCGCGCTGACCGGCGAGGAAATTCGCAAGCTCGACGCGCGCTGCCAGCAGCTTGGCATTGACCTCGTGCCCAACCAAAATTCCTTCGGCCACTTGCGGTATTTTTTGGAGCATCCCCGGGTTAAAAAACTGTCCGAAGTCTCCGGACCTTACCCCGACTACAGCGGCGAATTTGTCCGCCGCCCTTCCACGCTCGCGCCAAATCACCCCGGCACCCTGCCCTTTCTGCGCGGCCTTTACGATGAATTATTGCCGAACTTTTCGAGCCGATTCTTCAATGTCGGCTGCGACGAAACCTGGGACCTGTGCCACGGCCAAAGCAAAAAACTTTGCGTGGCAAAAGGCCAGGGCCTGGTTTACCTGGATTTTATCAAACAGATTCATCGGGAGGTTTCCGCGCGCGGCAAACGCATGATGTTCTGGGGCGACATCATCTTGAAATATCCGAGGCTCATCAAAGAACTTCCGCACGACGTCATCGCGCTGAATTGGGGTTATGAAGCGGATCATCCGTTCGACCGGGAGGCCGCATTTTTTGCGAAGGCAAAAATCCCGTTCTACATCTGTCCCGGCACGTCGACGTGGCAGACGCTGATTGGCCGGCATGACAACGCGATGGCCAACCTGCGCGCCGCCGCCCAAGCCGGGCGCAAACATGGCGCCATGGGTTATCTCATCACCGATTGGGGCGACGGCGGCCATCCGCAACCGCTCGCCGTCAGTTATCTCCCCTGGCTTGCCGGCGCGTCGCTGAGTTGGTGTGCCGAAACCTTTGACGAGGCAAAATTGATTCCGGTTTTGAGCCGCGATGTTTTCAACGACCCAACCGGCAATGCGGCCAAATCGGCGTTGGCACTCGGCCGGGCACATCAGAAGTTGAAGTTTACCATTCCCAACGAGACGCCGCTGGGAACCGCCATCGCCGCACCGCCGCAAGAACAACACGAATTGTTTTGCCGGAACGGATGGAAACATCACGCGTGGATTTCCGGCAAAAACATTGGCACCACCTTGAAGGAAATTGAAAAGCAGCGCGCTGTGCTTTGTCGGGCGAAACCTTCAAGCAAAACTGGACATGTTTTATTGCAGGAATTGGACTTGGCGGCGCGCATGGCCGCACAGTCATGCCAGTTCATGCTGTGGCAGCAGGCGCTGGCGGCGGGAAAATATTCCGAGGCGAAACGCCTGGCCCGGCCCGGCATCCGCGAATTGCGAAAACTGGAGAAGGATTTCAACGCTTACTGGCTGTTGCGCAACAAGGCCACGCCTCAGCATTGCTCCGCGTTTTTGAAATGGCGGATCCGGGACTTGCTGGAGTTCAAGCTTTAGATCGTTCCTCCACGGAAGCTGAAGCTTGAGCGTATCTAACTGACGGAGACCGTTGGTTTCGTAGTTCGGTTAAAGCAACAGGTCTTGCAGCTTCGTCAAAATGTCGTCGCTTTCTGTCAAAACTTCAAAGAGTAAAAAAAAAGCAAAAACTAAAGCCCCCTCACACAACGAAACCCGACGGCGAAGAAGGCGTCGTTCGGGAGGTCGACATAGCGATTGGCACACCGCACAACGCTGGCGTCTTTGTACCAACTTCCACCGCGCAAGATACGCTGTCCCCCCGTCGCCGGTCCGGTTGGATTAGTAGCAGTTGGTTGACCATACGGCGTCCCATGCCAATCCCAACACCATTCAAACACATTCCCAGCCATGTCGTAGAGTCCATAACCGTTTGCGGCAAAAGACCCCACCGGACTCGTGAGGGGAGACCCTCCGATCACGCCGATTGCGTTGTAGCCGCCCGGTCCCAAATCGTAGTTTAAGTTGCCAGTGGAGTGGTAATTGGCCAGGCTTTCGCTGATGTCGTTGCCCCACGGAAACCGTTGCCCGCTTAACCCACTCCGCGCCGCCTTCTCCCATTCCGCTTCCGTCGGCAGCCGATAACCACTGGCCGTCCAATTTACATAAACCGTTACCTCTGCATTGGTATAAACCGCCGTCAACCCTGCATCCGTATAATATACCGGTGTTCTACCCGCTTGTTGCGAGCGCGCGTTGCACCACTTCACCGCGTCATACCAATCCACTGTTTGCACCGGATGATTCGCCGCCTTGCCGTTACCAGGATTGACAAAGCCATACCCGTGGTTCGTGGCATAGGCATAGACCGTCTGCCATTGACTGTAGCTTACCAGTTTCGTGTCCATGTAAAACGCCGACACATAGATGTTCGTGGGGATGTCATCGCCTGCGTAATCCAAAGTGTCCCCCATTGTGAACGATCCTGCTGGAATGAGCGCCATGCCGGCGGGCGGGTTGAAAGCAATGAGCAGGTTGGTGTTGACGTCATTGGTGACGGGAATTTGGACATAGTCCACCCAATTGGTTCCACCGGGCAGGGATGAGACGGTCTGGATGATATAGGTCATTCCTGGCAGCGCGTTGCTCCAGACGAGCATGCCATCGGGGCGGAACGCGATAATTGTCGTTGCCGCCGGACCGGAAATCCGGAAAAACCGCGCCTCTTGGGGATGCGCAGTTGAGAGTTGAGAGTTGATGACCGATATTGACAACAAGGCCAGTGTAAGAAGCAAACGGCGTAGTTTGGTTTTCATAATAGCTTTCTCAAGTTAAACAGCCTCATGAAGATGGCATTAGTTTTTTCAGTAGGATTTTAGGCTTCAGTCATTGGTAATCAAATGTAAATCGGTTCATCGGCTCATCATCGTCATTGCGAAAATCCATGACCATTATGCATCGGCCCGTCTGATTGCCGATTATAATTTCGGATGTTGTTTGGAATCGTATCGCAGAAAGCAATTGTCAATTTTTCATCGCCTGTCTCTCACATCCCACGCATCGCGCAGGCCGTCGCCGAGAAAGTTCAGAGCCAGCAGCGTCGTCACCAGCACGCCGCCGGGAAAGGCGATGAGCCACCAGTAAATCCGGATGGGATTGATCTGGCCGACGCCTTCCGCGATGAGCGTGCCCCAGCTCGCCATCGGCGGTTCCACACCCAGGCCGAGATAACTCAAAAACGATTCGTACAGAATGACGGCCGGCACGGTGAGCGCGAGGTAGGTAATCACGACGCCAAAGACGTTCGGGATGATGTGCCGCGCCAGAATCCGCACCTGCCCGCCGCCCAGCGCGCGGCTCGCTTCCACAAACGCACGCGTCCGCAGCGACAGCACCTGCCCGCGCACGATTCGCGCCATGGTCAGCCACGACACCGCGCCCAGCCCGACGAACAGAAGCGCGACACGCAGGCCCCCGGCCAAGGCCGGCGAGCTGCCGATGAAATGCGATTGCTTGAGCATTTCACCAAACGTGGTGATGAGCACGATCACGAAAATGACGGTCGGCAACGAATAAAGCACGTCCACGATGCGCATCAGCACGTTGTCCACGCGCCCGCCCACGTAACCGGCGATGGCACCCCACAGCACGCCGATGACGAGACTCACGCCGGCGCCGACAATGCCGACCAGCAGCGAAATTTGCGCGCCGTACAAAATGCGGGAGAAAACGTCGCGCCCATGGACGTCCGTTCCGAACCAGTATTGCGCGCCCGGCGGCATAAAGGGAGCATCCGAAAGTTGGTTGGGATTGTGAACCTGCTCAAAGCTCCCACCGGATGTTTTAAGGATGGCCGGCCAGGCGATAATGGCGAGCAGCAGGAAAACCAGGTACCATGCGCTGACTACGGCGGCGCGATTCCGCCGGAAGCGCTGCCACGCGCGCTGCCCGGGAGTCAGGTTGCCCTCAACTCCCTGGCTCGCCGAAGCGGAGCGAAGGCGGCTCAACTCTGAACTCTCAGCTTTCTTGTCATTCATATTTCACGCGCGGGTCGAGCAGGGTGTAGGCAAAATCCACCATCAGATTCAGCCCGATGAGTAGCGCCGCATAGAGCAACGAAAGACCCACCACGAGGGTGTAATCACGGTTGAGCGAGCTGTTGACAAGAAAAACGCCAATGCCGGGAATCTGAAAAATGTTCTCGATGACGAACGAACCGGTCAACAGGTCGGCCAGCATCGGGCCGGAATAGGAAACCACCGGCAGCACGGCAATGCGGAAGGCATGCCGGAACAGCAGCCGGTTTTCGCCCAGTCCCTTGGCTCGGGCGGCGGTGATGAACTCGGATTGCATGGCATTCAACATTCCTTCGCGGAAAAGACGCGCGACTTTGCCGGCGAAGAACAAGCCGAGGGCGATGGGCGGCAAAATCATGTGCCACGGCGTTTCCCACAGGCCGACCGGCAGCAATTTCCACTTGATCGAAAAGAACAGGATCAACAACGGTGCGACGACGAATCCCGGCACACATACGACCAGAGTGGCCAGAAAACTGCCGGCATAATCCGGCCAGCGCCCGCGCCGGGCGGCGGTGAAAAACCCAACCGGCAGGCCGACGCCCATCGCAAACCCGAACGCCAGCGCACCAAGCAGCATCGAGACCGGCAGCCCCTGCGCGATGATATCGTTGACCGTATGGTTGCGGTATTTGAGCGACACCCCGAAATCGCCGTGCGCCAGGTCGCCCAGGTAGCGAAAGTATTGTTTCCAGACCGGTTCATCGAGATGATATTTCGCTTTCAGCGCGCGCTCGATTTCCGGCGACGCCGGCGCGCGTTCGCGGTCGAACGGCCCGCCGGGAGCGAGATGCACCAGGGCAAACGCCAGCGCGCTGATGACCAGAAGCAGCGGAACAGCGAAGAGGATGCGCCTGAGAAAATACATTTCAGTTTGAGTCCAACGGTGTTTCCGATTGGATGGTCAAAAGAATGACAAATGACAAAGCGCTGATGACTAAAGAATGACCAAGCCCAAATGACGAAACAGCGGCTATCATGCGTGCGACGGCTTTGTCATTCGGCATTTGGCATTCTTTTGTCATTCGGATTTGGGCATTCGTCATTTTCAAAAAGCACGCATTTCAAATGCAGAGCAAGGTTAATTTTTCACCTTGCGGATGGTTTGCAACGGATGATCATCCAGCACGTTCGGATAAATGCCCTGAATCTTGTTGGTGTCGTAATAATTGATGCCGACATAAACGTAAACCGGCACGATGGGGACCTCGTCGCGCACCAGGATCGTTTCCGCCTGCTGGAAAAGTTTTTCACGCGTCTTCAAATCCGGCTCCTGGTTTGCCCGCCGGACAAGGTCGTCGTACTGCGCGTTTTTCCAGCCGGTGCGGTTGTTGCCGTCATTGCTGGTGAACAGGCCGAGAAATGTGTTCGCGTCGTTGTAGTCGGCCACCCAGCCCGAACGCGAGAGGTCGTAGTCGAGGTGCGACTGCGCGTTCAAATAGGCCGCCCATTCCACCTGCCGCAAATCCATCTGGATGCCCAGTTCATCGCGCCACATCTGCTGCAATTCCACGGCGATCTTTTCGTGGATTTTCGAACCGCCGCCCGCCGAGGCGTTGAACAGGTATTGGAAGCGGGGAAATCCCCTGCCCCCGGGATAGCCGGCCTCGGCCAGTAGTTTTCGCGCCCGTTCCGGGTCATAACCCAGTCCTTCCGGCGGCGTGTAATTGGCCGTGCCGTCAGGGACGAGATGCGAAGCGGGTTGTTCGCCGCCCCGGGTGATTTTTTTGACGATGCGATCCTTGTCCACCGCCAGCGCCAGCGCCTGGCGGACGCGCGGGTCATCAAACGGTTTGCGGGTGACATTGAAGCGGAAAAAGTAAGTATCGAGACAAATGAACGTGTGAAAGTCCGGGCGCTGGAGCAGCACGTCCAGCAACCCGGCCGGAATCAAGGCCGCATCCCAGACAATGTCCGCCTCGCCGCGTTCATAAAAGCTCAACGCCGCATTCGCCGAGCCGACCGGCAGGATGTCAATGAGGTCCGATTGGGTATGGACGGCATCCCAGTAGCGGAGATTTTTGCGCAGGCGGATTTTGTCGTTCAACCGCCAATATCCCAATTCGTAAGGCCCGCTGACCGGCAATGGTTTCGCCATCAGCCAGCGGTCGCCGTATGTTTCAATCGTCTGGCGCGGCACCACGCACGTCACTGGCAGAGCGCAAATATCGGGAAAAAACGGAGTGGGATGGTTCAGCTCGACGCGCACGGTAAACGGATCGGGCGCGCGAACCCCGACGAGCGCCGGGTCCTTGATTTCGCCGGCGCTGAAAGCCTCCGCGTTTTTCAGGAAAAAAAGCTGCCCCGCGTATTCGGAAGCGGTGGTCGGATTGAGCGCGCGAATCCACGAATAAACCGCGTCGTCCGCCGTGATGGGTTCGCCGGTGGACCAGACCAGGTTCGTTCGCAGATGAAAAGTGTAGGTGCAACCATCGGGTGAAATTTCCCAGCGTTCTGCCAGGCCGGGGATCGCGCGCGCCGTTTTGGGGTCGAATTGCGTCAATCCTTCGAACAAACCCGCCACCACCCGCATGTCAGCCTGGCCGGTCAGGAGGGCGGGATCCAATGATTGCGGCTCCGCGCCGTTGAGGATGGTGAGGTCCGCGGGTGGCTCGCGGCGGAAACAGCCCAAAAAACATACCCAGACCACGGCGCAAAAAGCAAAACGCGCCCGCGAAAAAATCCGCCGGCCGCGTTGGGAAATGGCCATCGCGTTATTTTGATTGCGTCGGCGCAGCCGGAGCATTGGCTGGCTCCGCCGGGGCGTTGGTTGGCACAGGCAGGGGCAATGACAGCAAATCGTTTGTGGGCGCAGCCGCCGGCTGGGAAACGGGCGGCGTCACCGGCGCGGGCGACGAAACCGGCACCTGCATTTGTTGTTTTTGTTGCATTTGCTTTTCAAACTCCAACACGTTGCCGCCCTGATCATGCACCCGGTTTTGCAGATAGCCGAGAACCAGGGCCAGCCCGAAGAAAATGATGGTCGAGTATTTTGTGACCTTGGTCAGCACGTTGCCCGAACCCGCTCCAAAGAGCGCATCCGCCGCCGCCCCGCCAAACGCCATGCCGGCGCCGGCGTCCTTCTTTGGCAGTTGAATCAAAATCAGCAGAATCAACAAGGCGCAATTGATAACCAGAAAAAATGTCAAAATGGCAACGATGAAACTCATAATCAATTTCTATATTGAATTCTTGATGATGTCAGCAAAACTTCGCGCTTCGAGCGCCGCGCCGCCGACCAGCGCGCCGTCCACGTCCGGCTGGCCCATCAACTCTTTCGCGTTCGCCGGCTTCACGCTGCCGCCGTATTGAATGCGGACTTTTTTGGCAACGGCCTCGTCAAAAATCTTCGCCAGCAACGTGCGAATGAAGGCGTGCGCGTCCTGCGCCTGCTGTGTGGTCGCCGTTTTGCCCGTGCCAATGGCCCAAACCGGTTCGTAAGCAACGATGGTCTCAACCATTTGTTCCTTCGTCAACCCGGCGAGGCTGCCGCGCACCTGCGTCTCCAAAACCTTTTCGGTCTGTCCCTCCTCGCGTTCGGCGAGCGTTTCACCAACACAGACGATGGGTTTGAGCGAGGCGCCATGGGCCGCCGCCGCCTTTCGGGCAATGAGTGCGTTGGGTTCCTTTTGATACTGGCGCCGCTCGGAATGGCCGAGAATGACGTGGCGCACGGAAAATTCCTTGAGCATCCCGGCGCAAATCTCGCCGGTGAACGCGCCAAAATTCTGCTCGCTCATGTTTTGCGCGCCCAGCCGGAGATTCGAGTCCAGGATGACCTTCGACACCGATTCCAGCGCCGTGAATGGCGGGCAGATGACGATGTCCACTTCCCGGATGTTGGCCAGTTCCAGCTTGAGGTTGCCGGCCAATGCCAGCGACTCGGCCACTGTTTTGTTCATCTTCCAGTTGCCGGCTATAATCAATTTTCGTTCTTTGTTCATGTCTTAAAATCGTTCTCGTTCTCGGACATCCGCTCAATGCGAACAGCAGCAGCCATCCTGATCGCTCAACGCCGCCACGCCGGGCAGGACCGCGCCTTCCAAAAATTCCAAACTCGCGCCGCCGCCGGTGCTCATGAACGTCACCTTGTCGCCCAGCCTGGCCTTGTTAAGCGCCTTCACGCTGTCGCCGCCGCCAATGATGCTCTTCGCGCCGTTCTTTTGGGTCGCGTCCGCCACGGCCTGTGCGACAGCGTTCGTGCCGGCGGCAAACTGCTTGTTCTCGAACAACCCCATCGGACCGTTCCACAAAATCGTCTTCGCCTTCGCGATCACATCCGAATACGCCTTGACCGTCGCCGGGCCGATGTCAAGACCGGCGGCGTCATCCGGACAATTCATGTCCGAACTCGTGCGCGGATTCTGCCATTCGACGACCGGCTTGCCCTTTTTATCGAGCTTGTCGGTCTTCACCGGTACGGCCACCACGTCGTCCACCGGCAAAAGGAACTGCACCTTCCTGGCCTTGGCCTTTTCGAGTGCGGACTTTGCAATATTGGTCGCATCCGGCTCCACCAGCGATTTGCCGGTCTTGTAACCTTGCGCCAGCCGGAACGTGTAAGCCATCGCGCCGCCGATCAAAATCGTGTCCGCCTTTTCGAGCAGCCGGTCAATAACCTTGATTTTGTCCGAAACCTTTGCCCCGCCAAGAATGACCACGAACGGACGCGCCGGTTTTTCCAGCTCGTCGCCGAGAAATTTCAATTCCCGCTCCATCAACAAACCGGCGGCGCACTTGCCGCCCCGTTTGGCGATCACGCGGGCCACGCCTTCCGTTGAGGCGTGCGCACGATGAGCCGCGCCGAAGGCATCATTTACATAAACGTCGGCAACCTTCGCCAGTTTTTCGGCGAACGCCGGGTCATTTTTCTCCTCCTCGTTGTAATACCGGACGTTTTCGAGCAGCAGCACGTCGCCATTTTTCATTCCCGCAACGGCCGTTTCGACTTTTTCGCCGATGCAATCGTCCACGAACCCGACGCGTTTGCCGAGCAGTTCGGACAGTTTGGCCGCGACCGGCTTCAGCGACATGGTCGCGTCGCGCTTGCCCTTGGGCCGGCCAAGATGCGCGGTCAAAATCAATTTGCCGCCGCGTTCAATGAGCAGTTTGAGCGTCGGCAGCGTTTCCACGATGCGCGTGGCATCGGTGATGACCATCTGGCCGTCCTTTTCCTCCAGCGGCACGTTATAATCCACCCGCATGAAAACGCGTTTGCCGCGGACATCCAAATCACGAACCGTAAGTTTTGCCATAAAATCGTGTTGATTCCGAAAAATTCAGAATTGGGAGGATACCCTAGAATCGCGGCGAGTAAAGTGAATTCCAGCATCCGTTTTGATTCGGTCGCGTTCGGGCAGCGCCCCGATCTGTAGCGGCAGGCATCCTTGCCGCCCGGGCCACAAAACTGAATCCACGTCATGCCTCGCTTCCACATCCGAAACCACCCGGCTGGAAGCCGGGCGATACGGCAGCCAGGGATGGCCGCCACTACGGTGACAGTGTCCGATTGCGCCCCGGCATTGAGCACTTAAAACTTTACAGTCCGGGTCCGAATTTGCAGAGTGGGCATGTGATTGAAAACGCTTCCCGGGTTCAACCAGCGCGATTGTCTTTGGCAACCTGCCGGCAAACGGATCTTGCCTTTGATTTGGAAGCCGTCATCCTGCGAATGCAGGAAAATCCGCCCCCGGTGCAACGACCGAAAAGTCATCCCGACCAATGAAAATCAGCCCGCTCATCCCCGGCTTCTGCGCCGCCGTCCTTCTCCTCCCGCTGACTTCGGCCACAGTGCGCGCGGAGGACAACACGCCGGTGATGCCATTGTCGGACATCAAGCCGGGTATGACGGGAGAATGGCACACCGTCGTCTCCGGTACCCGCATTGACAGCTTCCCGATGCAAGTGGTGGGCATCGTGGAAAATTTCATCGGCCCACAACGGCCCGTCATCATCTGCAAGGCACTCGACCCAACCAACCTCCTCACTGGCCCGGTGGCCGGCATGAGCGGTAGCCCGGTTTTTATCGGGGGAAAACTTATCGGCGCCTACGCCTACGGATTTCTCTGGCCGAAGGATCAGGCGTTGATCGGCGTCACCCCCATCGAAGCCATGCTCGAAGTGGAAAACGGCTATCCTCCGGCTTCCCCATCTCCGGGGACAAATGGCCGGGTGCGGGTTGAAGCCGGCGCCGACCCGCAATGGCTGGCCGCTCCGGCGGCTGCGGCGAATCTGCCTTCCCTGGCAACATTGCAATCGGCCATGAAACCGCTCCCGACGCCGTTGTTCGTCTCCGGCGTTTCGGAACGCACGCTGAAAAAATTCAGCCCGCAACTTGCGGCACTGGGTCTCGACGTGATGCAGGCACCCTCCGGCACAGTCACCCACAACATTGACAACGATCTGAAGCCCGGGTCGCCGCTGGCCGGCGTGTTGATGAGCGGGGATTTTCATTTTGCCGGCACCGGCACGGTCACCTGGCGCAACGGCAACCGCATTCTCGCCTTTGGCCATCCCTTCCTGCAAAGCGGACCTACGGAAATGCCCATGGCTTCCGCGGAAATCCTCACGGTGGTGCAGTCCTATGCGCGGTCATTCAAATTGTCCAACACCGGCCCGGTCATCGGCTCGCTTTATCAGGACCGCTTGACCGCCGTCGCCGGCGAAATCGGACGCCAGGCGCCCACCACACATTTCGATGTGCAGTTGCAGGCACCAGGCGGTCGGGAACGCCATTTCCAAGCGGAGATGTTTCAAAACCAGATGCTCTCGCCCGTCCTTTCCGCCATCGGGCTTCTTGAATCGCTTTACGACACGATGGAATCGGAGGAAAAACAGACGATCTTCATGGAAACCACCATGGAAATTGAAGGCCATGCTCCAGTCAAACTGTCGGAAGCCGCCAGCGGCGAAGACGCCGCGTACCCGCTGGCCATCCGCCAACTCATGCTCTACGAATCCCTGCTCGACAATCCCTGCGAATTCCCGAACGTGAAATCGCTGACCTTCCATGTCCGCCTGGTGGACGGTTGGAAGTTGAGCCGGCTGGATTCACTTGAAATGGATCAAAATGAAATCAAGCCCGGAGCCACCCTGCACGCAATGGTGGGGCTGCGCAATTACCGTGGCGAAGCGTCCATCGTTCCCGTATCGGTTCCCATCCCGACGGATCTGTGCGCTCCGGAAGTGCAACTCTTCGTCGGCGACGCCGATGCGGCGCTGCGGATGGATGAACCGCCCCGGGTACCGCCGCAAACGCTGGACCAAGTGCTCGACCGCCTCCGCCAGTCCCGTTCGCACCGGAACATCTGCGTGAAGCTGTTGCAAACGGCGCGCGGCCTTTCCCTGGAAGGCCGGAACCTGCCCGACCTGCCGCCTTCGGCCATCGCCCAACTGGAATCCCCCAATTCCAACGTCCAGCAGGCAACCCTCAATCGGATTACTCTTTGGGAAACGAATTTTCCAGTGGAAGGAACCTTCAGCGGACAACTAACACTACCAGTGAGGATTAAATGAAACGACTCCCCTTGATTCTGTTCGCGGGATCAGCGCTGCTCGCGTTGAGTTCCGTCCCGGTCGCGCAGGCGGTGAATACGGTCCCGGTGGACCAGGACACGTTCGCCGAATTCAGCCCCGGCGAATTTGACAACGTCTCGCTCACCAGCGAGGGCCATCTGGAACTCGCGCCGGCCATGACCAATACCGCCGATGTCACCGACCCGGTCGTCTGGGCCGCCGTGCAGGATGCGCAGGGCAATGTGTTCTTCGGCACCGGCAACCAGGGCAAAATTTTCAAGCTCACGCCCAAAGGCGAACTCTCGGTCTTCTTTGCGCCCAATGAGGTGATGGTCCACGCGCTGGCCCTCGACAGCAAGGGACGGCTTTACGCCGCGACTTCGCCCAACGGCCGCGTATATCGCCTCGAAGCCGACGGCCGGGCCGAGGTCTTTTGCGCTCCCGGCGAAACCTACATCTGGGCCATGACCTTCGGCAAGGACGGGGCGCTTTATCTGGCCACGGGCAATCATGGAAAAATTTTGCGCGTATCGCCGACCAATTCCACCCCCGCGCAAGCCACAACCTACCTCGAAACCGAGGAAACCCACATCAACGCGCTGGCGTGGACCCGGGACGGGAACCTGCTGGCCGGCACCAGCCCGCACGGTTATCTTTACTGCATCGACAAGACCAATCATGGCTTTGTCCTGTTCAATTCCGGCGACACCGAGATCAAACAGATTGCCGTTGCCTCCAATGGAATCATCTACGTCTCAACCTTTGTGGGAAATTCCAAGCCGGAGGCGTCGGCAGGCTCCGGTTTGCCCAGCCTGAACATGTTCTCCACGGGCGCCGGCGCCACCAGCGAGAATCTGTCCAAGGCCGGCGCGTCTTCCAATAACCCGCCATCTGCACCCACGCCGGCGGACGGCGGTCCGCAGGGTACACCGGGAATGGCGACCATGGCCGGCGGTTCCGGCCAGGCCGGAATGCCAGGCGGGGGTGGGCCATCACAGGGCGGCATTTACCGCATTGATACCAATGGTTTTCACGAGCGCTATTGGACCGCGCCGGACGAGGCCATTTACTCGATGATCCTGTTGCCGGATGGAGATCTCCTGGCCGGCATGGGCGATAAGGGACGGATTTACTCCATTTCCGATCCAAACCATTGGAAACTGTTGCAAAAAACCAGCGACGGCGCCCAAGTGTCCGCGTTATTGCCCGACACCGCCGCAGCGAAACAATACTACGCCGCCACCAGCCATCCGGGCAAACTTTACCGGCTCAACTTCACGCTGGCGACCAACGGCACCTACACTTCCAAGGCATTTGATGCGAAACAAAAAAGTTTCTGGGGCAAAATTCATCCCGCCGGTGACGTACCCGATGGCACCGGACTGGAATTTTCCACCCGTTCCGGCAACACGGACAAACCGGAAAAAACCTGGAGCGATTGGTCCAAGCCGGAGCCTTTGGGCCAGGAGATCGGCGTTTCCAGCCCGCCCGCCCGGTACTTGCAGTATCGGGTGTCGTTCAAGCGCGATGCCAAATCCCCCAGCGCGACGGCCCGATTGCAGCGCATGCGGTATTATTTTCAAAACCAGAATGCCGCCCCCGTCATCTCGCGCATCAAGGTTTACACCGAGGGCTTTGGCGTTTCCAAAATGCCGGCGCCTCAGATGGATCAGCCGGTCAACCTGGACCAGCTTCTGGGCAGCAGTTCCGGTGGCAGCGCCTCCACGGCCAGTCCCCTGTCGGCCATGACCATGCGCCCGCCTTTGAAGCTGACAAAAAGTTCCGGCCTTTGCACGGTGGTCTGGGCGGCCAGCGATCCCAACCAGGACAAACTCACCTATTCCGTCGCCATCCGCTCCGAAGCCGAAACCCAATGGACCGTGCTCACAGACAAAACCGAGGACACGTTTTTTTCCTTTGACACCACCGGCTTCCGCGAAGGCTTTTATTTTGTAAAAGTGACCGCTTCGGACGCAACCTCCAACACGCCGGAAACCGCCCGGATCACGGAGGAAACCAGCGAGGGATTTTTGATTGATAACACGCCGCCGGTGCTCACCGTTAAAAACCAACAGGTGGAAAAAGACCACGCCCGCATCGTCGTCGGAGCGGTGGACAACGCCAGCGTGATCAGTTCCGCCGCCTATTCGCTCGATGGCAAGGACGAGGTGGCCTTGCGCCCGGACAACCTGATGTTTGATTCGACCAATGAAATGTTCACCGTCGAACTGAACAACTTGGGCCAGGGCGCGCACAGTCTGCTGTTGCGCGTGCAAAACGAGGCGAAAAACACGTCCGTGCTCAAATTGAACTTTGAAGTGAAATAAATCTATCGTTTCCCGGAGCGCGGACTGCCGAGTCCACGATTCTCCAATCGGTGTAATAATCCCGCGTTTGCCGGGGATCAGCCTCGTGTGGACTGGCAGTCCGTAGCGGCGGGCAGGAGAAGACTGTCTCAAACCATTACTCTCACCGTAGCAGCCGACGTGAGTCGGCTCACTTTTCCCCAGGCGTTAGATGAGACTGGAGCGGACTCACAAGCATTGAGACAGTTTCAGGATGCCCGCCACTACAGTACGCACGTCCGGCAAGCGCCCCCCGGATTGGCACTTAAATCTTTACAGTTTGGGCGCGAATTTGCAGAGTATGAGCGTGATTGAAAGCAGTTCAAGGGTTCAAACGGCGCAGTCGTCTTCGGCCACCCGTCTGCCAGCGGATTTTGCCCGGGACTTGGAAACCGCCATTCTGCGGGCACAGGAAAATCTGCTCCATTTGCAGCGACCGGAAGGCTACTGGATCGGCGAATTGATGGTGGATTCCACGATCGTCTCGGACACGGTGGCCTATCACCATTGGAACGGCAAGGTGGACAAGGAATGGCAGCGCAAGGCGGTCAACCACATCTTCTCCATGCAGTTGTCCGACGGCGGCTGGAACATTTATTACGGCGGCCCGTCGGAAGTGAATGCCACCATCAAGGCCTACCTCGCGCTCAAACTCGCCGGCGTGCCCGTCACCGACCCGCGCATGCTGAAAGCGCGCGAAATGGCCCTCAACCTCGGCGGCGTGCCGCGCATGAACACGTTTTCCAAGCTGTACCTCGCGCTCATCGGTTTGTATCCGTGGGAATACGTGCCGACGATTCCGTGCGAGGTCATTCTCATCGGCAAATGGTTTCACGTGAATTTCTGGGAGATGAGCAACTGGTCGCGCGCCATGCTCGTGCCGCTGGCCATCATCAACCATTTCAAGCCCACCCGCCCGTTGAAGGTGGACCTGGACGAACTTTATCCCGAAGGCATTCATGAACGCGACCTCGCGCCCGCGCCCGACCCGGAAAAACTTTCGTTGCGAAATTTTTTCCTGTGGCTGGACCGCCTGCACAAATTCGCGGAATGGTTCGCCGAGCACAAAATCCACCCGTTCCGCCGACGTGCGCTGAAAAACGCCGAACGCTGGATGCTCGAACGCTTTGAAGGCTCTGACGGTCTGGCGGCCATTTTCCCGGCCATGCTCAATTCGCTCATCGCGCTCCAGGCACTCGGTTATCCGGACGACCATCCGCAGGTTGTTCGCGCCGCGAACGAATTGAAAAAACTGGAGCACGAAACCGCCGACACCGTGCGCATTGAACCGTGTTTCTCGCCGGTCTGGGACACGGCCATCGTCGCCATTTGCCTGCACGAATCCGGCATTCCGGAAAACCATCCGGCGCTGAAACAGGCCGCCGAATGGCTGATGGCACGCGAAATTCGCATTTACGGCGACTGGGTTCACAAAAATACTGCCAAGGTGGAAGCCAGCGGCTGGGTTTTTGAATACAACAACCAATGGAACCCCGACGTGGACGACACGGCGATGGTGCTGCTTGCGTTGCGGAAAATTCCGACGAACAACCCGCAGAAACGCGATGAATGTTTCCAGCGCGGTTTGAAGTGGATGATGACCTTCCAGTGCCGGGACGGCGGTTGGGCGTCGTTCGACAAGGATTGCACAAAAAACATTCTGGAAAAGGTTCCCTTTGCCGACCACAACGCGATGCTCGACCCCGAATGCGCCGACATCACCGCGCGCATCCTGGAATTGCTCGGCTACGAAGGCTGGAGCACGGATCATCACCAGATTCGCGACGCGCTGGATTACCTCCGCGAGCAGCAGGAAGAGGACGGCTCATGGTATGGCCGATGGGGCGTGAATTACATTTACGGCACGTGGCAGGTGCTGCGCGGGTTACAGGCGATGAACATTGACATGAACCAGCCGTGGCTTTTAAAGGCGCGCGACTGGCTCGAAAGCGTACAGCACGAGGACGGCGGCTGGGGCGAGCGTTGCAACACCTACGACGACCCGGTATTCAAGGGCCGAGGGCCCAGCACCGCGTCGCAAACCGCCTGGGCCGTCATGGGCTTGTGCGCATTCGGCGACCCGGACAATCCCGCGCTCAAACGCGGCATCGAATATTTGATTCGCACGCAAAACCCCGACGGCTCGTGGACCGAGCCGGAAACCACCGGCACCGGTTTCCCCAAGGTGTTTTACTTGAAATACGACATTTATCGCAACGCCTGGCCGCTGCTCGCGTTCGCCACGTATCGCAAAATCCTCGAACGCGCCACGGCTCAACGCAATGGCAGCGTTGACGGCCAGCCACAACCGGTCATAGACGTTGCAGCCAACGCCGCGAAGGACGACGCCAATGCTTAGGACTTTTCTCCCTCTCCGCCAACTGAGTTAAGGAAGAGGGCCGTGAGAATTCCCGAACAATTTCGCGCTTTAAATTCTTGAACCGTAGCAGCCGACGTGAGTCGGCTCTGACATTGCTTTGGATAAGATGGAGCGGACTCACGTCCGCTGCTACAAGGTTCATGGGCAGGTGGCGTGCGAATCTAAACCCGCCCGACTATTCGCACCTCAAAGTTGACAGGTTTGCCGCTCCCGACCATGCTGGCAGCCGCCAATGCTTGAGCAAACCGTCCAGATTGTTTCCAACGAGCGCGATACCGACTCCTATTTCCGGCTCGTGGTGCGCGCGCCGCGGATTGCCCCGCTGATTCAACCGGGCCAGTTCGCGCACGTCCGCGTGCTGCCGCTTAAGGATGCGCTGCTCCGGCGGCCGTTCAGCGTCTTCCAGGTTTCCGACGATACGTTTTCCATCCTCTACAAAACCGTCGGCAAGGGCACTGAAGTTCTCTCGCGGATGACAGCCGGTGAGGAACTAAGCGTGATTGCGCCGCTCGGCCATGGGTTCACCGTGCCGAAACGCGGCGGCGAGACCCCCCTGCTCGTCGCGGGCGGTTACGGCATGGCGGCGATGTATCTGCTCGCGCAACGCTCGCCGCAAAAGGGCATCGTCTTCGTCGGCGGCCGGCGGCGCGTGGATATCTTGTGCGAAAAGGAATTCCAAGGGCTCGACTGGGACGTGCGCGTGACCACCGAAGACGGCAGCCACGGCAAAAAAGGACTGGTCACCCAGCCACTCATCGCTGAACTGAAACGCCGCACGAAAGGCCGCAAGCTGTTCGCCTGTGGCCCGACGGGAATGTTGAAGGCCATAGGCAAAATCGCCGATGAATTCAAAGTGCCGGCGGAACTCTCGATGGATGAGCACATGTGCTGTGGCGTCGGCGTCTGCCTGACTTGCGTGATTCCGATCAAGGCCGGCAACGGCTGGGAATACCGGCGCACCTGCACCGAAGGGCCGGTGTTTGACGCGCAGCAGGTTGTGTGGGAGGTGGCAAAATGAAATTTCAATTACGGCGGGGGAAACATTCAACATTCAACATTCAACGTCCAATGTCCAACCAACCGGAGACGTTCGGTTCATTCGATGTTGGATGTTCGATGTTGAATGTTGAATGTTCATCCGTTTTCTCCTTCAGTCAGGAGGTACAGCCATGAATCTTTCCGTCCAAATCGGCAGGCTGGTGTTGCAAAACCCCGTCATGGTCGCCTCGGGCACGTTCGGCTACGGCGTCGAATACGCGCAGCTCCTCGACCTGAACCGGCTCGGTGCCGTGGTTGTCAAAGGCATCCGGCTGCATCCGGTTCGCGGCAACCCGACGCCGCGCACCGCCGAAGTCACCAGCGGAATGCTGAATGCCATCGGTTTGCAGGGACCGGGGTTGGATGGGTTCATCAAAAAATACTGGCCATTCCTCAAAAAACTGAAAGTGCCGACCATCATCAACATCTGGGGCACAACTGTTGACGAATATGCCGAGATGGCGCGGCGATTCGACGCATTGGGCGGTGTCGGCGCGCTGGAGATCAACGTTTCCTGCCCGAACATCAAGGAAGGCGGCGCTCAGTTTGGAACGGACGTGAAACTGCTCGCGCAGGTCGTAACGGCGTGCCGGAAGGTGACGGAGCTTCCATTAATTACAAAGATGAGTCCGAATGTGGTGAGCATCGCGCCTTACGCCCGGGCGGCGGAGGAGGCCGGCAGCGACGCGCTCGCGGTCACAAACAGTTATCCGGCCATGGCGATTGACATCGAGACGCGCAAACCAAAACTGGCGAACATCACCGGCGGGCTGACCGGCCCGTGCATCAAACCGATTGCCATCAAGCTCGTCTGGGAGGCGGCGAAAGCCGTGAAAATTCCCATCATCGGCATGGGCGGCATCCAGAACGCGGGGGATGCCATTGAATTTTTGATGGCCGGCGCGACGGCGGTGGCGGTGGGCACGGCGAATTTCTACGAACCGCAGACGCCCTTGCAGGTGATAGCTGGCATCCGCGAATTCATGCAGAAGCTCAGTCTCAAGGATGTGCGCGAAATCATCGGCAGCGTCCAAGTGGCCAAGTGAACCAATTTTTATGTTCGAGCACCGCTCAAAACCGTTGTTGCCGCGCCGAGAATTTTACGCGCGGCTGGCACGGAGCGCATGTCTTGGCCTGCTGGTCGTCGCGGTCGCGCTCGGCATTGGCATGGTGGGCTACCGCGCCTTTGAGCCAATGTCATGGGTGGACGCCTTCGTCAATGCGGCGATGATTCTGTCCGGCATGGGGCCGGTGTCGTCGCTGCAAACTGATGGCGGCAAGATTTTTGCCGGCTGCTATGCGCTGTTCAGCGGTCTGGCGTTCATCACGAGCATTGGAATCGTTTTTGCCCCCGCATTTCACCGCTTCCTCCACAAGTTCCATCAGGAAGAAGCGAAACGCGACGGCAAAACCGGCGGGTGACCTATTAAACGTAGGGCGGGCGTCCCGCCTGCCCAGCCGGCGAAGCCGAAAAACTGCTCGCGCCGACGCGCTCGCCGGGCAGGCGAGACGCCCGCCCTACTTTGAGCGCAGACACACGGCACACTGTCCCTGCCGTTTTGTTTGGCAAAGACATCATTTTACAACGAATCATTCTATTTTGCGCTTCGCGCGCGACGCGCTATGCTTCGGTCATGCTTTGGGCATTCACCAAGTATCACGCGCTGGGCAACGACTACATTGTCATTGACCCGAAAAATCTGCCGTCGCCGCTGACGTCCGCACAGGTCAAAATCATCTGCCATCGCAACTTTGGCATCGGCTCGGACGGCATCTTGCTCGGTCCCCTGCCCTCCCAAAAGGCGAAGTTCGCGCTCCGCATTTTCAATCCCGACGGCAGCGAAGCCGAAAAAAGTGGCAACGGCCTGCGGATTTTTTCGCGTTATCTATGGGACAAAAAACTGGTCCGCCAGAATGAGTTCACCCTCGAAACGCCCGGCGGCCTCGTGCAAGCCGAGATCCTGGATCGCGGCAAGACCGTGCGCGTCGAGATGGGCAAGGTCAGTTTCTGGAGCGATGAAATTCCCGTGGCCGGCCCCCGCCGCGAAGTCATCAACGAGCCGATTCACCTGCGCGGCCAGCAGTTCAACTTTTGCGCGGCCACCGTGGGCAATCCGCATTGCGTGCTCCCGCTGCCGAAAATCAGCGCCGACCTGGCCCGGCAGATGGGGCCGCTGCTGGAAACCCACCTGCGTTTTCCGAAACGCACCAATGTGCAATTCATGAAGGTGCTCGACCGGAAAAACATCCAGATTGAAATCTGGGAACGCGGCGCGGGCTACACGCTGGCGAGCGGCAGCAGCAGCAGCGCGGCGGCGGCGGTGGCGCACCGGCTCGGCCTGTGTGATCGCGAGATTTCCGTCCACATGCCCGGCGGCGTCATCGAAATCAAGATTGGCGACGGTTACGCGATTGAAATGACCGGCCCGGTGACGAAGGTTTCCGACGGGGTGATGGCCCGGGAAATGTTCAGCGCTTCCGTCGTCGTCTGATATCGCGCAGCCGACCGGTGGAGGCCGGTTGAATTACCGCGCTGCCGGCTGAAACCAATTGTCGTCTGCCAGCACCACCGAGGTTTCGACCTGACGATTGGGAATTGACCAGTACTTTTTGAGCAGCCGATCCTTTTCCGCCGGGTTCACCTTCCGAAAGCCGTGTTTTTCATAGAAGGCAACGGCCCAGACTGCCGCCGCCCAGGTTCCAATCAAAATCGGACGGGCCGTCGAGACGCGCAGATGCTTCAACAAGCTGCCGCCGATGCCCTGGTTCCGGAAGACCGTGCGCACATAAGCGTGCCGGATGAGCGTGACATCCTGGACTGGTTGAATTCCCATCACCCCGGCCAGTTTTCCGTCCAGTTCCATTCCCCAGAAAACCACGCCCTTTTCGATCTGCTCCTTCAATTCAGCCGGCGACATGTAGGGTTCATGCCAGCGGTCTTCGGGAATGACACCGTGGTAAGCTTGGGCCGCATCGTTGATGATTTCCAAAATCGCCCCAAATTCATCGGGGCGACATGGGCGTATCATCCCATTTTCACTGGCTGGCACGGCTCAATCAATTACTCGACGGGCACACCGAACGCACCGGCTGCCGACATGATGGCAATATTTTTTGCATTCTGTTCCAGTTCCTCCCGCTTCCGGGCATCCTCCCGGGCCTGCCGCACCGCATTTTCAGCCGCATTCAAAAGGTCGTTGACGTTTTTGGCCAGCTCCGGCGTGAAGGCGGGATGAATTACAACCAGACATCCTTCGGTCAGTTCCATACCCACACCTTTTAACACCACTGACTGTTGCAATAATCGCCGGATCTGTTCCAGCGTTGGAGCGTCAATCTGCGGTTCCGTGCGAAAAGCGACTTTGCGTTTGTCGGACAATTCCTTGTTAATGGATTTTATTTTCATAATCGTGCGAATGCGACTTAATGGAGAAAGCATGAACCACGCCAGGTTGTCGGCGCAAGAACGAACATGAGTGCCCCCCGGAAAACCGGGCCCTCGGAAGCCGGATGGTTCCCCGTCATTTGGCCGGCTGCAATTTGCCGCGCAGGACGTGGATGAGGGCCTTGACGGTGAGTTCGATGTAAAGAAACGGCTTGGCGATGAAGTCGTTGCCACCCGCCATCGTGGATTTGGTGCGGCTGTTAAAGTCGTCGAGACGGGTGCAAAAAACAACCGGGGTTTTCTTGTGCATTGGCAGGCTGCGCAGTTTGTTGCAGAGTTCGTAGCCGGTCATGCCCGGCATATCCACGTCGAGAAACACCAGATCGTATTGATTTTCGGAAAGCAGCTTGAAGGCGGCATTCGGGTCTTCGACGCTGACGGACTGGAGCTTCGCTTTTTTGAGGGCGTAGGTGATGGTGCGGCAGGCAAGGGCTTCGTCGTCCACGACCAGAATGCTGGCGGGGGGGAGTTCCCGTTTTTCGGGGCCGGCGCCGTGATCAAACAGGAAGTCAAAAAAATCCACAGCGGTGGCGACGGTGCGCAACGTTGAGGCGTTGATGTTTTTCGGTTTTTCGTTCAGCTCCTTAAGCAACGCTTCAAGCGCGGCGGCCATGTGCGCGATCGGGACGAGGCCGGCGAGGCCGGCGTTGCTGCTGACCGCGTTGATGCGGGAATAGAGTTCGTGAATGTGTTCGAGCCGCGCCGCTTCGGTGTCGGCCTTGACGAGGCTTTGCAAGGCCGTCCGCAGGGCGGTAAGCGTGGCGGGCAGACCGGCGATGAATGTTTTCCGGAATTCGGCCTGAAATTCAGCATCCGCCCCGCCGCCTCCAGTTTTCGGGCGGGCATGCGAAATCGCCTCTCCGCCACCGATGACGTTGCGCATCAGTTCCAACAGTATCTTCGGCGAACAATTGATTTTGGAAACACATTTCGTCGCTCCGGCCTTCCAGGCGTCCTGCATCAGATTGGTCGAGTAGGTGTTGGAAAGAACGATGATCGGCAGTTCGAAAAATTCCGGTTCGCTGCGAATTTGTTTGATGACTTCGACGCCTGACATTTTGGGCAGCATGAGGTCAAGCACGATGGCATCGGGCTGGAACGTGCGCACCATCTTCAGCCCGGCCTCGCCATCAGACGTGATCTCGGCCAGATAACCTTCCACCACGAGTTTGTTTCGATAAACATTCGCAATAATCTGGTCATCTTCGATGATGAGGATTTTTTTCATTAAATTAGCATTTCGAAGGCATAAGCTGGGGATTGGAAGCCGGATGGTTCCCGGTCACTGGGCGCGGCTGCAATTTGCCGCGCAGGACGTGGATGAGGGCCTTGACGGTGAGTTCGATGAAAAGAAACGGTTTGGCGATGAAGTCGTTGCCGCCGGCCATCATGGAGCTGGTGCGGTTGTCGAAGTCGCTGAGGCCGGTAATGAAAACAACCGGAGTTTTCTTGTGCAAAGGCAGGTTGCGCAGCCTGGTGCAGAGTTCATAACCGGTCATGCCCGGCATGTCCACGTCCAGAAACACGAGATCGAATTGATTCTCGGAAAGCAGCTTGAAGGCGGCGTTCGGGTCTTCGACGCTGATGGATTGGAGCTGCGCTTTTTCGAGCGAGTAAATGATGGCGCGGCGGGAAATGGCCTCGTCGTCCACGACCAGAATGCTGGCGGAGGGAATTCCCTGTTTGTCGGATCGCGGGCCGCGTTCAAACAGGAAGCCAAGAAAATCCACGGCGTTGGCGACGGTGCGCAGGGTTGAAGAATTGATGTTTTTCGGATTCTCGTAAATTTCCTTGAGCAGGGCCTCGAGCGCGGCGGCCAGGTGTGCGATTGGGACGAGGCCGGCGATGCCGGCATTGCCGTTGACCGCGTGAACGCGGCGGTAGAGTTCGTGGATGTGTTTGAGCCGCGCCACTTCGGTGTCGGACTTGACGAGGCTTTGCAAACCGGCCCGCAGGGTGGCGAGCGTGGCGGGCAGGCTGGCGATCAATGTTTTTCGGAGCTCGGCCTGAAATTCGGCGTCCGCCTCGCTGACAACCGTGGCGGGTTTGGTTGCCGGCGCGCCTTCAGTTTTCTGACGGGCATGCGAAACCGCCTCGCCGCCGCCGATGGTGCGGCGCATCAAATCCAACAAATCCTTCGGCGGACAGTTGATTTTGGAGACACATTTCGTCGCGCCAGCCTTCCAGGCATCCTGAATCAGGTTGGTCAAATAGGTGTTGGAAAAAACAATGATCGGCAGTTTGGAAAAGTCCGCTTCGCTGCGAATTTGCCTGATGACATCGACGCCTGACATATTGGGCAGCATGAGGTCAAGCACGATGGCATCAGGCTGGAACGTACGCATCACCTTCAGTCCCGTCTCGCCGTCAAGCGCGACCTCGGCCTGATAACCCTCCATGACGAGTTTGTTCCGATAAACATTCGAAACTATCTGGTCATCTTCGATGATGAGGATCTTTTTCATGAATGAGCCGCGCCCGGTGGCGGCGCAGCGGGAGTCAACCGCGCCGCCAGATAATTTTGAATGTGTTTGAATTCGCGGGCGGCATCCTCGTAAACCTGCGCGGCGGTCGTCAGCGCGCCGGCAGCGCCCTGCTTTTCCAGTTCACGGAGCAGCGGCACGAACCGCGTCATGCCCAGCGTGGCGCTCGCGCCCGCGCAACTGTGCGCCACGCGGCGGACGTCGTCGGCTTTGTTCGCGCGCACGGCGGCTTCCAGCTGCGCCAGTTGCTGGGTGGTCTGCTTGTAAAACATGTCCACCAATTCACGTATGCTGTCCGCGTCGCCGTCGGTCAAATCGTTCAGGCGGTCCATCTCCACCGGCTGGACTTCATCGGCGGGAGCGGGCGTGTCGGTTTTGGGTGAGGGCGCAGTGGGTGCCGCCGGAGTCAATTCGTTGTCGGGGGTATTTTTCATAAAGGAACGGTGGCTGGTGGCGGCGCGGCGGATTTTAACTGGGCCGCCAGAAAATTTTGAATGAGTTTGAATTCGCGCGCGGTATCTTCGTAAACCTGTGTGGCCGTGGTCAGCATGCCGGAGGCGCCTTGTCTTTCCAATTTACGGAGCAGCGGCACGAACCGCGTCATGCCCAGCGTGGCGCTCGCGCCGGCGCAACTGTGCGCCACGCGGCGGACGTCTTCGGCTTTGTTTGCGCGCACGGCGGCTTCCAATTGCTCCAATTGCTGGCTGGTCTGCTTGAAAAACAAGTCAACCAATTCACGCAGGCTGTCCGCGTCACCATCGGTCAAATCGTTCAAAATGTCCATCTCCACCGGCGGTTCTTCAACGGCGGGCTCATCGGCTTTGGGCGCAGGCGTGGGCGCGTCGGCTTTGACCGTCGGCACAGGTACGGGCACGCTGGCTTTGCCCGTCAGCACGGGCACCGGCAAAGCGGCTTTGGGGACTGGTGCAGGTGCGGACACATCAACTTTTGGCGCTGGGGCCGGCGCATCAGCCTTGGCCGGTGGCGCAGGCACAGGCACGTCAGCCTTGGCCGCCGCCACGGGTGCGGACACATCGGCTTTGGGCACCGGCGCGATCGGTGCGGCTGGAGTCGCTTGCGGACCCCAGCGCTCGATGATGGCGCGAACGTCCTTCGGAAGGACTGGTTTGGAGAGGTAATCGTCCATGCCGGCGGCCAGGCATTTTTCTCGGTCACCCTGCATTGCCTGCGCCGTCATGGCGACAATGATGATGCGGGATTGGTAATTCGGATGCGCCGCGGCATCCTTCTGTCGTTCGCGAATGGCGCACGTGGCCTCCAATCCGTCCATCTCCGGCATCATCACATCCATGAAGATCAAATCATACGGCTTTTTATCCAGCGCGTCGAGTGCTTCGAGTCCGTTCGCGGCGAGATCGGGTTGATAGCCGATGGATTGCAAAATGCGGGAGGCGACTTTTTGGTTGATGGCGTTGTCGTCGCACAAAAGGATGCTCAAGGGCAATCGTTCGGTGAGGGGTTGCCCCGGTTTCGATGTCGGCTGCTGGCGCGCGGCGGCTTTCGGACTGAGCAGGGCGCGAACGAGCACCTCGCAAAGCTGCGCTGGTTTGACGGGTTTGTTGACCGTGTGGGCGAACACGATGTGCGTGCTGCCGGGCGCATCCGAATGCAGGCCCAACGGCATGAGCAGCACCAGCGGCATCATTGCCGCGCCGGGCAATTTGTGAATTTCCATGGCCAGCGCGAGGCCGTCCATGCCGGGCATTTGCAAATCCATGACGCCCAGATCGTATTGTTCCCCCTTTTTAAGCCATTCGAGGGCCTGCTGCGGACTTTCGGCGCTGTACGGAACCATTCCCCATTTGGCCGCCTGCTCGGCAACCACCCGGCGGACCGTGGCGTTGTCGTCCACAATCAAAAGCCGCAAATCAGCGAGTTTGGGTTGGGGTCCCACCAGGGCAAACGGCGCCGACTGCATTTCGGCCTGAAAATTGATGGTGAAATGGAATGTCGAGCCCGCGCCGGGCGAACTCTCGGCCCACATTTTGCCGCCCATCAATTCGACGAGTTGTTTGCTGATGGCCAGACCCAGGCCCGTGCCGCCGTAGTGCCGCGCGGTCGAGGCATCCCCCTGCGAAAATGGTTTAAACAACCGCTCCAGCCTTTGCGGTTGGATGCCAATGCCCGTGTCGCGCACGGAGAAATTCAGGTGCAGCAGCGAATGCTTCTGCGTCTCATCCGGTTTTATCGAGAGCAATTTGACCTGAACAAGCACGTCGCCTTTTTCCGTAAACTTGATGGCGTTGCTCAGAAGATTGGCGAGCACCTGCCGCAATCGCAATGAATCGCCTTCGACGGTCACCGGAATCCCGTCGTCCATCTGATACGCCAGATCGAGATTTTTTCCAAAGGCGCGCGCGGCCTGCAGGTCGAGCGCATCCTCCACGCAGGTGCGCAGGTTGAATGGCCGCGAGTCCAGTTCCAGTTTCCCCGCCTCGATTTTGGAAAAGTCAAGAATGTCGTTGACGATGGCCAGCAGCGATTCGCTGCTGGTATGAATCGTTTCGAGGTAGCTGCGCTGCTCGGCGGTCAGCGGCGTCTCGAGGAGCAGGCTGACCATGGCGATGACGCCGTTCATCGGCGTGCGAATCTCGTGGCTCATGGCGGCCAGAAAATCGGATTTGGCGCGCACGGCCGCCTCGGCGGCGAGCCGGGCCTCGGTCAAATTGTCATTGTGCCGGCCCAGGTCATCGTGCCGGCGCTTCGTTTCCAGAAGGGCGCGCAAACGCGCGCGAAACACCAGGGCTTCAAACGGCTTGCCCATGCAATCGCACACCCCCAGATCGTACGCGCGCAATTTGTCCACCGTGTTATCCTCATCGGCCAGCGCGGCGACGAGCGTGAAGGTCGCCGGCGGACTTTCCTGGAGCTGGCGCAGGAATTCAAAACCCTCCTCGTTTGACGATACCAAATCAACCAGCACCAGATCGACCGGACTGCCGCGAAGAAATTGCAGTGCTTCAACGGCGCGGCGTTCCAAGGCGAAAGCGATGTTGTCGGCGTGCAACACGCCGGACAACGTCGCCAACAGCTTTGGGTCGTTGCTAACCAACAGGATCTGGAATGCCGGCTGACTCATGTCTCAAAATTCAACATTTTTGTAAAAAAGCAGCAGGAAGCATTCCTTAGTAGACAAGATTCCCTACATTTAGCCAATTCGATTTTTAATGTAAAAAACCCCTGAAGCGCCTCGACCCCATCACCGGAACGCCGGATTTATCCGGCAGCAACACGCGCCAGTGGCACTCCTGCCGGATGAATCCGGCGTTCCAAACGGACGCGGCACCATGCACAAGTGGCGGTGTCCGGGCTACCCAAGCCCCCGGTTTAGAAAGAAACATTGCTGGCGCGCGGCGGTGGCGATAAACTTCCGCCATGCTCCAAACGGTGCTCGACGCCGACCCCGTGGGTGACGCGACCTCTTTTCGCGGCACGCACCTCACCGCGTATCGCTTCATGCTGCTGGCGCGCATGTTGGACGACAAATGCGCCGGCCTCTACCGCGCCGGCAAAATTCATGGCGGCGTTTTTATCGGCCGCGGGCAGGAAGCCTTGAGCGCGGCCATCGGTTTGTCGCTGAAAAAGGGCGACGTGTTCGCACCGCTGATCCGCGACACGGCGGGGCGGCTGGCGTTTGGCGAGCCGATGGTTGACGCCGTGCGGACATATCTGGGTTCCGTGCTCGGCCCGATGCGCGGGCGCGACGGCAACGTTCATCGCGGCCGGCCAAAAGAGGGCTATTTGCCGATGGTCAGCCATCTCGGCGCAATGATTTCCGTCGTGAACGGCGCGCTGTTCGCCCGCCGCATGAAAGGCGTCACCGGCACAGTTGGCGCGGCCTGCATCGGCGATGGCGGCACGGCCACCGGCTCGTTTCATGAGGCGCTCAATCAGGCCGCCATTGAAAAATTGCCGCTCGTGCTCATCGTCGCCAACAACCACTACGCCTACTCGACGCCGAATGACCGCGAATTCGCCTGCCGCGATCTGATGGACAAAGCCGCTGGTTATGGCGTCGATGCGCACGCGGTGGACGGAACGGATTTGTCCGCGTGCCTGAAGGTTGTGGGTGATGCCATCGCGCGCGCCCGCGCCGGTCACGGCCCGCAAATGGTCGTCGCCACCCTGCTCCGGCTTTGCGGTCACGGCGAACACGACGACGCCAGCTACATTGATCCGAAATTGAAGGCGTCGCCAGCCGGGCGCGACTGCTTGAAAGTTGCCGAGGAACATCTGCTCCGCCAGAAATGGGCGGACGCCACGGCGTTGGCCGCGTTGCGCGGCGAAATTGTCCGCGAAATCGAGGAGGCCGTCGCCCAGGTTCAGCGCGAACCCGCGCCCGATCCGTTTACCGAGGACTGGCGCGCGATTTCAACCGCACATTTGAACGAGGGGCATGAATAATTTTTCCAAAACATCCGGTTTTTAACCCCCCAATGAGCATCACCTATCTCGAAGCCATCCGCGAAGCGCAGGCTCATGCGTTGCGCGACGACCCGCGCGTGTTCATTTACGGGCAAGACATCGGCGTGTTTGGCGGCGCGTTCAAGGCCACGAAAAATCTGGCGAAGGAATTTCCCGGCCGCGTGATTGATTCGCCCATCAGCGAGGACGCGATGGTCGGTCTGGCCGTCGGCGCGGCGATTGAAGGCCTGCGGCCGATCATTGAAATGCAGTTTGCGGATTTTTCCACCGTTGGTTTCAACCAGATTGTCAACCAGGCCGCGACGCTGTTTTGGCGCACGCAAGTCCCCTGCCCGATCACCGTGCGGCTGCCTTTCGGCGGCACGTCCGGCAGCGGACCGTTTCACAGCCAGAGTCTGGAGACGATTTACGCGCATTATCCCGGCCTGGTGGTTTTGACACCGGCGACCGTTGAAGACGCTTACAGCATGCTGCTCGAAGCGGTGGCGATTGACGATCCGGTGATTTTTTGCGAGCACAAATCACCGGATCGT
>Ga0265323_10000165_pt1 | contig 39554 bp, 29 predicted proteins | sample 41225metaG_FD_193580 | JGI IMG/M metagenome (GOLD analysis project Ga0265323, IMG submission 193580) | Rhizosphere microbial communities from Carex aquatilis grown in University of Washington, Seatle, WA, United States - 4-12-25 metaG | ecosystem: Host-associated > Plants > Roots > Rhizosphere...
CATGATTGCCGATGGCGTTGCCGGCGTCGTCCTTGAGCGTGTCCTTGCGGCGGATGTCGAGGCGGACGCTCGCGTAAAATTTCAGCGCCTTGCCGCCGGGCGTGGTTTCGGGATTGCCGAACATCACGCCGACCTTTTCGCGCAATTGATTGGTGAAAATGCAGGTGGTCTTGGACTTGCCAAGGATGGCGGTGAGCTTGCGCAATGCCTGGCTCATGAGCCGCGCCTGCATGCCCATCGTGGCCATGCCCATCTCGCCTTCCAGCTCGGCCTTGGGCACCAGCGCGGCGACGGAATCAATCACGATCACATCCAGCGCGTTCGAGCGCGCGAGGGTTTCGCAGATGGTCAGCGCTTCCTCGCCGGAATCCGGCTGCGACACCAGCAAATCGTCGAGGTTCACGCCGAGTTTTTTCGCGTAGCCCGGATCCAGCGCGTGCTCGGCGTCAATGAACGCCGCGAGTCCGCCGGCTTTTTGCGCGTAGGCGATGACGTGCAGCATGAGCGTGGTTTTGCCGGACGATTCCGGCCCGAAAATTTCGATGACGCGCCCGCGCGGGATGCCGCCGACGCCCAAAGCGAGGTCCAGCGCGAGCGCGCCGGTCGGGATGACTTCAATCTTGACCAGCGCCCGGGCGTCGCCGAGGCGCATGATGCTGCCTTCGCCGTAGCTTTTGGTGATGGAGGAGATGGCGGCTTCGAGTTCGCGCTGGTGCGACGCACCGGCCTTGGTTTCAGCGGCGGGTTTTTCGGCAATTTTCGGCGGCATAACTTTTTCCTTTCAGAGCCCTGGGTTGTTGGTTTGACGGAATGCGACAGTAGTAAATCACCTGAAAATAGTCAAATGCTGGATGCGTACTTAGTGGGAAGGAACACCATCCGCCAGCGGGTCAATGCGGGGAATTCGAAATCCTGGAAAGAGACTGCTGTCGCTTGAATCAATCCGCGGGGGGCGGCCCTACTCGTTCAATCCCCAATGATTGCTGCCGGGGTCCTCTTGGGACTCATTCAGCCCCGCCGGCCATGGGGCTGCGGCCGCCTCGATGCTCGTGTCCGGGGACGGAGGCAGCAGCGGCAAAAAGTCCATTCGCAGCCGATGAGCGACAAACTGCAGCCGAGATAAAAGTGTCCTGACGGCCAGGCTCGCACCCGGAGCTTTCGTGATGATTACGGCAAAAGCCCCTTCCGCCTTCGTTCGGGCTAGGACACACGCTTCCAGCCACCGGCTGGTTTCCGGAGTAAGATCATGGGCCGGCAGGGATAATAACATGATGTCCGCCCGCGCCACAGCTTCCGCCGCCCAATGGGCCGATGCGGGATCACTCAAATCTTTGACCTTCCAAAAACTGAAGGCAAACGCCAGTTCAGCCGCAAAGCGGGCCATCACCCCGCCGAGAACTTCCATCGCCAGGTCGTGAGCGACCGCATCCTCGTACATCACCAAAAAATGGCAGGGATTGGCGCCTTCCAATGGAAGCGTTTCCTGCAATGACGTTGCCGCGCTCATGCTCATTTTTTTTGAGACTTACCGGCAGTCGAGCCCCCAAAACCCGGTCGCCAGCGGAAAGACCTGTTAATAAACTGGATTACGACGCTACGGATAACAGGTCGCCCCGCTTCCCTCCGGATGCAAGCACAAGTTGTTCACCTCCATTCACAACTTATGCACAACCTGTTCGCGCGTCGTCAAAAGCGGCCGGGAAAATTCTGTCATGGCCGGCACTCTCGGGTCGCCGCGGAATGTCTGTCACGGCTTCGCGCCAAAGTTGCCCTTGCCGTGCCGGCGCTCAACCTGGCGGTGGCGAACCAAAATGCGCTGCGTGGGAGGCATAGGCCGCCGCATCGTCGAGCATCACGTCAATCGTTGACGCCATCGGGGCGGCTTTTACCAGGCCGGAGAAAACCGCCCGGTCGCCGATGTTGTCTTCCAGAACGAACGCCGGACGCTGGGTCACCTGCAATGCATGGAATTCCGCCGTCGCCGCCCGTACCCGTTTTACGACTTCTGGCGACCGCGCTTTCTTGAGCAAGGCGGCGGAATCCAGGCCGGCAGCTTGGGCGGCCACGGCCACGGCCACATCCCAATCTCCCACTTTTTGTCCCTCGCGCATGGCCGCCTCCATGAGCTTCAGGCGCACACGATCGTCCGTGACGCCAAAGTCCTTGGCCGCCTCCGCGACGCAGTTCGGGGCGAGATATTCCTTCAAGCCGGTCAGCCAGCCGGAATTCAACATGAAGGACGAGCGCACGATTGTTCCGCTGCGCCGATAAAACCAGTCCGCCTGCTGCCGCGACTTTGGCATGCCCGATTCGTCAATCAAGGCGATGGCCCAGTTGAATTCCACCGGCGACTTCGCGTACCGCTGCTTCAGTTCCGCCCATGCCGGTTCGAACCAGTAGCACCAGGAAGAAACGACATCGAGATAGTAGGTGATCTTCACATTCACAGCGGCAATTTATCCCTGCCGTCCGCAAATGGCATTCAGAATTTTCTTCCCCGCTTTCCTTTTTGGCTGCTCGCCTGTAGCGCAGACTGGCAGTCTGCTGTATCGCAGGTTGATAACCTGCGGATTGTCTGAACGCTGCCATGGCTACGACCTGCCGGCTGCCAGCCGGCGACACAACAGACAAATTGTCTGCACTACCGCCACGCTATCGGGTCGCGTTCTTGACCGCTTCGGTGACTTCCCCGACAGCGTTGGTCACGGCCACCTTGACCTTGGCAGCAAGGTTGGTCGCCACATCGTTGGCCTTATGCACGCCGACGCCGATTTGGTGGACCGCGTTGGTCACTGCCTTATCGGCTTTGTCCACTCCCTGCCGTATGGCGTCTTTTCCGTCCGCCACGGCGCCCTTCACCGTGTCTTTGGCTTTGTCCGCGGTGGTTTTCACCGGAGCATTGGTTTTCTCCGTCTCCGGACCGCCCGGACAATTGGCGGTGGACCCAACCATTACCAACAGTGCGAGCGCCGGGACCACAAATCTGCCGGTCGTGATTTTCATATAACCGGGCATTGGATGCATTTCTGGCGGGTTTTGTTCGATTTAACCTCGCCGCTCTTTGATGGCTGCCAGAATGTCCGCAATCATTTCCGCCTTTGACTTCGCGCCGAAGTCGCTTTTGTCATGAAAAGCTGAATCTTTACAAAGTTCGGCGGGTAAAAGATAAAAAGGATTATTGGCGCAAGCGATAGAAACGCGTTGCAACTGCGCCCGCTTCCGGGTCAATTACTTCTACGCTGTCATTCGTCAGCACCCCGGCCGAGAAAGGTTTCCAATGTACCAGGTCACTCGACCATTCCAGTTGGTAACGCGCGCCATACTTTCCTTGAAGATGCAAAACGAACCGGCCATCCGGTGTGATGAGGGGTGAAGCGATCCGTAACATTGAACGTATCGGTGTCGTCGGCTGTTCCACCGACGCGGCCTTGTTTGATCCGGCTACTGCGGGCGACAAAGACAGTGTCTCGGCAAGCCCGAGGTCCAAATTGTCACCTCCGACACCCCAAGTGCCCTGCACGAAATAACAGGTTCCGGCGACTGCATCGAATTCGAGGACATTTTGTCCGATCGAGAACCAAGCAACCAGTTGGAGGTTCGTGAGTGCTGTGCCTGTATAAACCCGTGCACAAGGCAGGGCGCCGGCCAACAAGTTGGTAATTACCACGTGCCCGGACCCGGGAGCCGTCCACAACCACCAAAGGTCACGATATTGATACGTGTTGCGATCAGAAGGACTGGTCGATTGCCCGGTGGCAGCACGCACGTAACCGGTCAACTCTAGTGAAGTTCCGAACACGGGTATTGCCTGTTCAAAATCATCATTAGCGGGCGCCGATATGAAGGTCAGGCCTAATTGGATCACGCCGGCCGCACCATAATCTCCGTCCACGAGAATATGCGCCGTTTCATTGGAGCGAACCGGTGTTTCAATGCCGCCGATCATCCACAGTTGATTCAAATTGGTCCCGAGGTATGTTGCGATGATTGGCTGGACGGTTGAGCCGGCATTGGTCAACACCAGCAGCCCGGAAGCGGGCGCCTGCCATTGATACCAGAGCGTTCGTTGCAAACTGTACCAGTCAACTATTGGCGGATCGTTCGGCTCAAGAGTCGCGACCCAGTTGGTCGCCACGATCATCATATTCGTTCCCATGAGCCATTGGGCATCGGCAAAATTGTCGTTGGCGGGCGCCTCTCCCAACGTCAGTGCCAGTCGGAAGGGGCCGGCATCGGGGTAATCCGGTTCCCAAAGCCGGTACTCCGCAATCGAAAAATAATACGTGGTTCCCGCCAAGGCGCCAAGCAACACCGCATCAGAATAACGTATGGTTCCGGGCTGCGTTAGGTTCGTCAGGCTGGAACCGGTGAAAACTTTAAGCACCGAGAAGTCCGATCTCTCCGGCAAATAGACAATGACACTCTCATCTTGCGGTGCCGTCCACGCATACCAGACCGTGCCGTCGTTGGCCCCGACCCAGACAGCCGGATCATTCGTTTCAGCCGATGCACCTCGGATGGTGCCATTCGTGGATATTTCCATCCCGCTCAGCACGGTGGCGTCGGCAAAGTTGTCGTTAGACGGCGCCGGAATGAAGTCCAGCGTTATTGGTATGCCGTACGGAACCGGACCGTTGGCATCGAAACGGATCTGATAAGTCTCATTGGAAACCGCGTGAATGTAAATTTGATCGCCGCCGCCGCCGGGCAGCGCATTCAAATTCGTGAGGGAATCTCCCTGAAATACCTCCAGCATCATTGTTCCGTGCGGCAGTTCAGAATTGGCCGGCGCTCGCAGATAAAGCATGCCGTCGGCGGGTGCCGTCCACGACCACCACAGCGTCCGCCCGCTGCCGCCGGCCAGTGGCGGTTCCCCGGTTTCCACCGAAGCGCCGCGGTTGTCGGCGATAAATGTGAAATTAGTCCCGTCCAACAAAGCACGGGCGGCAAACGAATCGTTCGTCGCCGCCGGCGTAAATTCCAAATGGCCACCGTCGCGCTCTTCACCGTCGTAGTCACCCACCAGCACAATTTGATAGGCGGTGTTGGGCAGGGTTTCGAAGGTTATCGGCATGGCACTGGATCTCGGGGGACTGACGGGTTGGAGCGACGCCAGCGTATCGCCGGTGTAAACCCGGTAGTAAACGTAGGTCCCGGTCGTCAAACTCAGGACAACGTTGCCGCGGTCAGGGGCGGTCCAGGTCCACCAGATGGTGTGACTCGCGCCATTCCAGATGTGGTCCGGTTCGTCCGGCTCCCGGGTGGCGCTGATCGTGTAACCCTCGAAATCAACCGACGATCCGGTCAACGTCAGGCGGTTGGAAAAGTTGTCATTGGGCGGCGGCGGATAGAACCGGAGTTGCGCATTCACGTCGGGTGTTGGCCCCGGGGTCGCGGCAATCTGGTAGGTTGTACCGCCGCGCACAAGCGTTTCAAGGTGGTAAGCAAAGGGCGGATAGGCCTGGTTCGTAACTGGTGTCAGCGAAGCAAGATTGGTTCCCGCGTAAAGCGCCAGCCCGGCGGACGTCTCGCCGCTGGGATCGCTCAAAATGAGTTTACCGTTCGCGGGCGCGGTCCAGGACCACCACGCCGAAGGTGCGTAAGCATTTCCATTGTGGGCGGGCTCACCTGGTTCGCGAGTGCAACCAGCGATGCGATGCGTGAGCCACGCGAAATTCGTCTGCAAAACGATTCGATTGGAGAAAGCGTCGTTGATCGGCCGGACCGAAACCGTTCGGAACGCCGACAGGGGATTGGGGGCCGTCCATTTCACAACGCGCGCCTCCAGCGTGTAATCTCCGGGCGGCGCATTGCTCCAGACAAACCGGAAGGGAACTCCGGTCACACTGGCGATCAGTTGATCGTTCGTATAGCCATCGGAGGCCAGAAATTCAACACGTTGAATCGCGGCCGGATTTTCGCTGTTGGTGATGCCAACCGGCAAATCCACCGGTTCAGTATATACCTGACCGGTCGGCGCATTGAAGGCGACGCTCGTCAGTTGTCCGTGAATCGAAAACGGCCAGATTCCCGCATCAACATCCGGGCTTGGCGCGCCGACCGCAAGATGGTAGGTGGTTCCTCCAACGACATTGTAGTAAGGCAGACCACCCGGAGTTGAGGCGGTGACACACGGCACTGCGGTGAGCTTGCTGACGCTGGTTCCGGTGTATAACCCCACTCCCCGATTGCGCAAGGAGGTGGTGTCGCCGAGTTGGGCGATGATTTGGAGCTTGCCGCTGGCGGGCGCTGTCCAAGCCCACCAGACGGAAGCCTTGGTGCCATATTTCCCATGCTTGGGTTCGCTCTTTTCCACGGTGGCTTGCGCAGTGGTGCCGCTCGCCTCCCAATCATAACCCTCCAACCGCAGGCTGTGTGCGAAATCATCGTTGACCGGGCGCACCTTCACCGACAGCGGCGCCGATATCCGGATATCGTCGTCGGCATTGGTGGCGATGGCAAACAGAGTAATCACTCCCGCCGGCAGATTGGTTGGCACGATGGTGAAAGGCGGCTGGTAAGAACAGCCCACGGAGCGATAAGACCCGTCAACCTGCACGGCGAGATAATCCACGGCTTGAATCAAACCGTCCACCGCCGCCAATGGTTGATTCACGGAAAAAAGCGGAGGACTTGCCGCCGAAATGATTGCGTTGGGCAGGGGACTGGTGATGGTCAGGGTGGTCAGGTCAACCTGCAAAACGATCCTGCCTCGCCCTTCCGCGTTGAGACCGTCAACGGAAATCACATACGTACTGCCGGCCTTGGCCTGGAAAGAACACCAAACGTCAACGGTAAGATTCATGTTCAGTGAATTGGCCACCCGCGCGAGCTTTTTCAGCGAAGTGCCTTGGTAAACTGAAATGGCCGGAACGAAGCCGTCGCCTTCGGCCAACACCCGCACCAGCCCGGCAGCGGGCGCCGTCCACTGGTACCACAGGGAGGCGTTGGCCATTCCCTTGGCAGGAATCGGTTCACCCGACTCAATCGTGGCGGAAGCATTGTTGTTTGTTACTGTCGCTATGGCGCCAGACAGCATCAGCCGGTTGGTAAAGCTGTCGTTCGCCGGGCGGGGAAGAAAATTCAACGCCAGCCGGAATTCGCCCTGGTCACCGTCCACGCCGATCACGTATGTTTGGCCGCCGGTTACCAGCGCTGCCGCGCCATCCTGCCCACCCGCAATTTTTTTGAGATTGGCCAACTGACTGCCAGTGAACAAACCGACACAGAACCGTGGTATCAGGGGGTTGCCGGTCAGATTGTTTGCCGCTACGCTGAGCCAGCCGGAAGCGGGGGCGGTCCAACTGTACCAAACGGTGGAGCCGTGCGAGTACAGATACATGATGGGGTCGCCACTTTGCGCGGTGGCATCGGATGTTGATCCTGACACTGTTAAAGGATAACCAGAAAGCGCAGTGCGACTTTCAAAATCGTCGTTCGCGGGAGCACCAAACACGTCCCGGCTGCAAACGAAGAATAAACTCAACAGAATGACTGCCCAGCCCCGGTATGGCGTGGAATTCGCTTGAACTTTCATAAGGAATACCCACATTATCGGACTTTAATAATTAGCTTTCAAGCCGAAAATGGCATTATCTCCACCCGTTTGTTGGCGTGCACAAGACAAATAAATTGGACAATGCGCCAGTTGTGGGCGACCTGAGGAACTCTTGTTGGATTGTATACCGCCAATTTTAGCGATGCCTGCCTGCGACTGCGAAGTTATTACGCCGCCGATTACGCCCGCCGCTCTTTGATCGCCGCCAGGATGTCCGCGATGACTTCGCCCTTTGGCTTCGCGCCAACGTTGCCTTTGCCGTGCAGATGGACACAAAAGCGGCTGATTTCTAATCAGCGAATAAAGAACTTTTCTGGAGCCCACTTTTTGTCGCGCTCGGTGCAGAGATACCAGGCTGACAAGTCATTCATTGGCACCCAACGTTTCTCTTCTTTGCGGTAATACCAATCTTTGTCCACTTGATAAAACACCTGTCGGCCAACCAGTTCCAGAATGTTGCAGATTTCGCCGTTGTGATAATTCAGCGTGTCGTAATCCGTAACCGTTGCATGGGCCATTTCGGAGTAGACGTAGTGAAGGTCGCGCAATAAAGCGTCCACGCTTGCATCGAGTTCGTGGACATTCAATCCCAGCCTGCGCGCTTCGCGCGCCGTGATGGGATACGAATGCGAAGGATAATCGTAGTTGAGCGCCCGGCTGATTTTCAAGGCCTTCGCCCGGGAGGACACATGATAACTCAACAACTCCTGACAGATTCTCATCGAAAGCGAGTTGGAGCGGTCCAAGGCACCGATAACCAGCGGATGGAGATACTTGTAAACCTCCGGATACGGATTGCCCCCGCCTTTCTGCTCCTTCCACAAGCGCAGAATCCGCATCACCTCATCCTGGCTGACTGAAACCAGATAATTGTGGTGATCCACCGGGGAAAGGTCATGTTTAAGAGAAGAATCTACCGCGGTCAGGTAGGAGGTCGGTCCCATGCGAATCTCATTTGCACCAAGGGCAACCATCGTTGCCGCCGAAGCGCATTCAAATGGCGCCAGCAAGGTGATGTGATCGAACTTCTGTCGTAGGAGATGCACAAATCTCAAGGCCGCCTCGGGATTGCCGCCGTCGGATTTCAAGAACAGGGCAACTTTGGACCGGCGCTTTGCTGGCCCGGTCAGTTTGGACATGGCCATCACATCGTTCTGACAAATCGAACCGCCGGTGGAAACCCAGTAAACCAGCACCGGCAATTTTAGCTTGTCCTGCAACTTCGCCACCAGCTTCTGCGTCTGCGCCGTGAGTATCGGCGGCCGTTGCAACTTCACTTTCGGTTTGACAGTGGTTTTCATCGATTGACCTCGTTATGCCCGCCGTTCCTTGATCGCCAACAAAATCTCTGCCACCACCTCCGCTTTCGGCTTCGCGCCGAGGTTGCCTTTGCCGTGCAGACGCACGCTCACGTTCCCGGCGTCCAGGTCGCGGCCACCGATGACCAGCATGGTGTGGACTTTCGCCTGCTCGGCGTCCTGGATTTTGCCGTTGATCTTGTTCGACGAGAAATCAGCTTCCACACGGACGAAATTGGCGCGGAGTTCCTGCACGATGGCTTTGGCGTAGTTCACCAGCGGCTCTTCCTCTCCGATGGTCAGCACGCGGACCTGCTCGGGCGCGAGCCAGAGCGGGAAATTGCCGGCGTAATGCTCGATCAAAAAGCCGATGAACCGCTCGTGCGTGCCGAGCGGCGCGCGATGGATGCACAACGGCGTCTTGTCCGTGTTGTCCTTGTCGCGATAGACCAGGCCGAAGCGTTTGGGCACGGCGAAATCCACCTGGTTGGTCGCCAGCGTGAATTCGCGGCCGATGACGCTCCAGACCTGCACGTCAATCTTCGGCCCGTAAAACGCCGCCTCGTTCGGCACCTCGACGTAGGGAATCTTCGAATCAATCAAAACCTTGCGGACCAAATCTTCCGTCTGCTTCCACAATTCCGGCTCGTTGACGAACTTGGCGTTGTCGCCGGTGAGACGCGACGGGTCGTGCGTGCTGAAGCGCATCACATACTTTTCGATGCCGAAAATCTTGAAATACTTCAGATACATTTCGTTGACGGCGTTGAACTCGGCGGCGAACTGCTCCGGCGTGCAATAGATGTGCGCATCGTTCATGTTCAGCGACCGGACGCGCATGAGGCCGAACAATTCGCCCGACTGCTCGTAGCGGTAGCAGGTGCCGTATTCCGCGAGGCGCAGCGGCAAATCGCGGTAACTGCGCGGCTCCGCCGCAAAAATGCGGTGATGATGCGGACAGTTCATCGCTTTGAGGTAATAACTTTCCGGCTCGCCAAGTTTTTTCAATTCCTGGCGCAACGCGGTCAATTCGTTGAACGCAGCGGCAATCTCCGTCGGCGCGGTGCTGGCCTTGACGGCTTGTTCAATCGCAACAAATTCTTCAGTGCTCATCATAAAATTCAAATCAATCAATGCTTCATCTTCTTTACGCAAAACATTTTAACCGCGAAATACACGAGCCACTCATATAGCCAGTTGCTTACGACTGAACAGACTTTGACGCAGGTTCAGAAATCTCGCTCCAGAAATCTTTAAGTTTGGGCTGGTCATCAAGCGAACGAAAGTTTTCATCGGTTGGATTTCTAAAAAGGGTTCTGTTCAATGGAATTTGGCCATCGAGAAGTTGATTGATAACGGACGGCAGCGGCAGAGTTCGGTCGACACAAGTCATGCTACGATATTTTCCGCTGACGCGAATCTGCCATTGCTCGTTGGATTCTTTGACGCAAATACTAGCAGACGCTGATTCAATTTCCTTTTCCAAGGAATCCGTTGTGGTAAGAGCATTGAGAAACGCAGAGTGCTTGGATCGGGCTTTGAGAGCGGCTATGCCCCAAGCAATTTGGAAAAAACCGATTGCGCCCCAACCAGTTTCGTTCGCTCCGGCGTAGATGTTGTGAGCAACAGTAAAAATGTTCCAAGTCGCAAGCACGAAATATATGATGGCATCCGCTGTAAAAACATGGCTGCGAAGTCGCTTGAGAAAGAAGGATAAGGCGAACATAAAAATGGCAATCACAACCAGAATTTCGTTTAAGTTGGTGTGTTCCATTCCCTCGCATCCTATACAGAAATTGATGATGCCCCATACCCGCAAACCGATAGCATGTCTCTTGATTGTTTGAAAATAAGCCATAAACATCCGAATGAGGGGAAACGATTGGCTGCTCGTTTGTCCGGTTCCAAGCAAGCTTGTCATTTCTGGCTTCATTGCGTTTCTCCTATATTGCTTTAGTTTGTTAGGTAGATTTCTTCGCGTATTCGCGCAGTTGTCTTTCCAATTCGGCGATGCGTCTTTCCAGTTTTTCCCGTTCCTCGCGATGTTCGTCCATTTTCATCGGCGGAAACATTGACTCCGCATAAAGCACCGGCAGATGCCCGCTGGTCAGATACATTTTTTCCTTGGCGATGTGCGGCGTTTTCACGCGGACGTAGCCGTCGGCGAATTCGGTTTCCTTGGCCAGTTTTTCCAGTTCCTCGACAATCGCCGTGCCTTTCGGCAGCCACAGCGGCATGCCCGGCCCGACGTATTCGGTGTCAATCGCGAACAGCCCCATCTCCGCGCCGATCTTGCGATGGTCGCGGCGCTTGGCCTCCTCGATCATCTTGAAATATTCTTCGAGCTGGGTCTTGTTCTTGAACGCCGTGCCGTAGATGCGCTGGAGCTGCGGGTTTTTCTCGTCGCCCTTGTAATACGCGCTGGCCACGCTGGTGAGCTTGAACGCGCCGATGTTGCCGGTGCGCATCACGTGCGGCCCGGCGCACAGGTCAATGAAATCGCCGCTCTTGTAATACGTGATCGGCTCGCCTTCGGGAATGTCTGCCAGGTTGCCAATCTTGAATTTGCTCGGATTGCCCGGACGCTCGCCGAGCGCGCCGAGCCGGCCCTTGTTGGAATCTTCCAAGGCCTGCTCGCGCGTGACGGTGAGTTTCTCGAAGGTGTGGTTCGCCTTGATTTCCTTTTTCATCTCGGCCTCGATGGCCGGGAAATCCTCGGGTGAAATGCGGTGCGACAGTTCGACGTCGTAATAAAAACCGTTTTCCACCGCCGGACCGGAGGCGAACTGGGCGTCAGGCCAGAGGCGGACGATGGCGGTGGCCATGACGTGGGCGGCGGAGTGCCGGAGGCGCTCCAGCTCGGTCATTTTCTGGCGGTCATCCAACGTTTTACGTTCGTTTTCCATGGCTTTTTTATAACGCAAAGACGCAAAGATGCAAAGGCGCAAAGAGACGAGGCGGGAAAAGTTGCAGCCGGTAGGGGGAACATCGAACATTCAACATTCAACTTCGAACATCCAATGGAATTGCCATTGCGTGGCCCACATTCGACGTTGGGCGTTGAATGTTGAATGTTGAATGTTTTTGTGTTCCGCAACTTCACCGCGCCGTTTTCCAGATCGTCACCAGCGCGCCGAGGCCGAGCAGGAGCAGGGCGCTGACGGCGATGGCGCCGCTGTTGGCGTATTGCGGCATCCATTGCAGCGACGCCGCGCCCACCGCCGGCCCGATGCAGTTGCCCACGCCGATGGCGGCTTCGTGAATGCCGCCGTGTTCGCCCTTGGCCTCGCTCGCATCCATCGAGTAAAACAGCGACGAGTAATAAATCAGGCCAATGGCCGCGCCGAAGAAGATTTGCGCCAGCAACAGCACGGCAAGTTGCGCCAGCAACAACACGGCGAGACTGGGTACGATGAGAATCGCCGCGAAGGAAACGATGAGCGTCGCAAACGCCGTCACGAGCCAGCGGAACCGGTAATGCCAGTCCGTCCACGCCCACAGCGCGATGAACGTACCGAGCCGCGCAAAACCCCACAACGAACACGCAAATCCCGCGAACATGGGCGAGAGCTGGAAGTGCGCCGCCAGCGTGGGCAGCAGTGGAATGAAGGTGTTGATGGCGAGGTAGGCAAACGGGTTCGCCAGCCACGCCATGCGCAGGAACGCTCTGGTTTTTGCGGGCGATGGGCGGTGCAGGTCGGGCGCAGGCGCGGGCGCAGGCTCGTGGCCGTCGGCGCGGGCGGCGTGCGCATGTCGTTGCAACCGGAAAACCAGGGCCAGCAGGACGACGAAAACGGCCATGGGCACAAAAAATATGGTTTTGTATCCGAATTTTTCCACCAGCGTGCCGCCGCCGAACAACGCCAGCACATTCGTGGCGGCCCAGGCAACGTTGTAAGTGCCCACCATGCGCGGCAGTCCGACGGCGTCCTCGCCTTCGCTCACGAGCGCCTCGATGGTTGGCCAGATGAAACACGTGCCGCCGATGAACAGCCCGGTGGCCAGCACCAGGCCAGTGGCGGAGTCGAACCACCAGCCGCCAGCCAGCGCCAGAATCATCACGCCGAAGCCGAGTTTGAGCGCGTTGAAATAGCCGCGCCGCTGTCCGAACCGTCCGCCCTGCAACGAAGCAATGACATAAATGAGGCCGATCAACGCGGCAAAAGCGAGATTGTCCCGGCCGTTGAATCCAAACCGGTCCCGCATGAGAAAATAAATGTAGTAGGAAAAAAGCGACACCGAGAAGGACGTCATGCCTTCGATGGCAAAACAAACGGTCTTGAACTGGCGGCCTTCTGGACTGGTCATATCCGGCTTGAAATTTCCCGGATGGCGGCGCGGCAATACCATTTCACCGCATCCGACATCGGCGGCTGTAGCTTGTCCAATTCCACAGCGGAACACCAGCGGATGTCATGATGTTCATTGGCGGCGAGTTTGGGATTGGCGGCGAGGGCGCCGCCGCCACCCATTGGCCGCGCCCAATACATCATGCCGATGTGCTCGTGGGTGTCGTTGATGCGGTGGATGTCGAGGAAACGCGGCGCGATGAGCGCGCGGGTGCCCGGCCCGGTCGTGGGCGGACGTTCGCCGAGCAGCTCAACCTCCAGCCCGCTTTCTTCCTTCGCCTCGCGCAACGCGGCCTGCTCCGGGTCTTCGTCCAATTCGACGTGTCCGCCGAGCGGCAGCCATTTGTCGAGCTGACGATGATGAATCAGCAAAATCTTTTCGTCGTGAACGACAAAAATGGCAACGGTGAAATCAATTTTTTCGTGGAGGTGGGACATGAGTTGGAAAAGTTAAATAGTAAATGGTAATTGGTTAAATGAGTAAATCAGTTTCGGCTGGAAACTATTTAACGATTCACTGATTTAACCATTTAACTGACTCAATAATCATAAAGTCCGCTGTCCTTCGTGTAACCGCCGCCGCCACCGGCGCCGCCTTCTCCACCGCCCATGAAATCGCCCAGCACGTCGCCCATGTCGGCCTCGATTTTTTCCGGGTCTTCGCCGGCTTCGAGCCGTTTGATGGCCGTGTCGAGTTCCTTGGGCATCGAGCCGGGCGGCATGAGGTCCTTCATTTTTTTCATCATGAGCGCCATGTGCCGCGGATTGTTTTCGTCCAGATGCTCCATGTCGCGCTCCATTTCCATCATCGCGCGCTCAACCCGCGGATCATCGAGGTCCGGCATGGGCGGGTCGTCCGGCGCGTCGGCCCCCGTTGGGGCGGACGGCTCCTTCAAGCCCCTGCTCGTGGCGAAGCGGCTGACCTGCTTGGACATTTTTTTGTTGCCGCATTTGGGGCAGGCGGGCGGGCGGGCGGGATTCACGCGCTTCGAGAGGAAGCTGAAAATCCGGCGGCACTGAGGACAGGCAAATTCGTAAATCGGCATTGGGATTTACGATTTACGATTCACGATTGACGCGCCAGAAAATAATTTACGAGCCTGCGAATAATTCGGCGGACTCGCAAATCGCAAATCAAATATCGCAAATGGAACTACCGCAGCCGGTCGAAGTTCTTCTGGAGAATCTGCCAGTCTTTCAGGCCTTTGACTTTTTCCATCGCGGCCTTGTTGATGTCGGCTTCCTTCGCGTTTTTGGTGGGCTTGTTGACGTTGTAAAAGATGCCGAAGTAACCGGGAAAATCCGTGCCGGCGAGCTGGTAGGCGGCCGTTTCGTCAGTCGTGTCGTGGTTCTTCGGAATTTCCATGAACATGCCGCCTTTGCGCGGATTCGCGGCGTCGAACGCGCCTTCGTAAAATTCCACGCATTCGCTCAGGCATTCGATGAAGCTGAACCCGTCGTGGTCCATCGCGGCCTCCATCATCGCCAGTACGTGATTGGGGTTTGTGGATGTGGTGCGGGCGACGAACGTGGCGCCGGCGGCGATGGCCTGTTTCAGCGGGTTGATGGGATAATCCACCGCGCCCCACTGGTCGGTCTTGCTCTTGAACCCCAGCGGCGAGGTCGGCGAGGTCTGCTTTTTCGTCAAACCATAAACCCAGTTGTCCATGACCACATAGGTGAGCTTCACGTTTTTGCGCGCGGTGTGGGTGAAATGATTGCCGCCAATGGAAAACGCGTCGCCGTCGCCGCCGAAAACAAACACGTGCAAATCCGGCCGGGAAAGTGCAATGCCGCTGGCAAACGGCAGCGCGCGCCCGTGGATGAAATGCACACCGTGCGCCTGCACAAAATACGGGAACCGGCTCGAACAGCCGATGCCCGCGATGCTGACGAATTGCGCGTGCGTGAGTTTGCGTTTTTCAATGAGCTTGAAGTAAAGCGCGAGCACCGAGAAATCGCCGCAGCCGGGACACCATGTCGGGTGATCGGCGGCGAGTTCCTTTTTCGTCAGTCCCTTGCGCTCGAAATCGGGGGGCGCTGCCGCGACAGGAATCCCGCTTTGCGGGACGGGGGCGCGAACCTCGGTAATCGTTTCACTCATAATACTTTATGGCTTTGTAAATTAGACGGTTTTGGCGGCGTGGCCGTTCGATGACAACTTGAGTTTCACCGCGGCGAGCAACTCCTTTACCTTCCACGTCAGGCCGTCGGTCTTGTTGATGCCGCGGATCCGGGGATCGCAATAACGGGCGCGCAGCAGGCCGGCCAGCTGGCCGTAACCGTAAAATCCCTCATCGTTCATCTCCACGACGAACACGTGGTGGAAGCCGGAGAAAATGTTGTCCAAACTGTTCGGCAGCGGATTGAGATGTTTGATGTGCAGCGACGAGATGCTGTCGCCGGCAGCGCGGGCGCGATCCACGGCTTCGCGGATCGGGCCTTGGGTCGAACCCCAGCCGACGAGCAGGACATTGCCCTCCGGCGGGCCATAAACCTTCGGCACGGGCAGTGTCGCCTGGAGGGCCAGCAATTTCTTGCGCCGCTTGGCGACCATGGCCTGGTGCATCTTGGGCGCAGCGGTCGGGTGGCCGGCTTCATCGTGCTCCAGGCCGGTCGCAACGGGATATTTGCCGCTGGCGATGCGCGTGCCCGGCACGACCCGCGGAACCACCCCGTCCGGCGCGGACAAATCATACGGCGTGAAATCGGGAACCGGCGAAAGATCGGGCGAAATGTCCTGGCAGACTTTTTCGAGATCCGGTTCCAAAAACGCCTCGATGCGCGTGGCAATGGCCTGGTCGCTCAAAATGAAAACCGGGACGTTGTATTTGCGCGCAATGTTGACGGCCTCGATGGCGGTGTAGAAACAATCCTCGACGTTGGCCGGCGCCAGCACGACGCGGGGCGAGTCGCCGTGGCTGCCGAAGCGGGCAATGTTCAGATCGGACTGCTCGACGCTGGTCGGCAGGCCGGTGGACGGCCCACCGCGTTGAACATCCACCACCACCACCGGCACCTCGGCCATCACGCCCCAGCCGACCGCTTCCATTTTGAGAGAAATGCCCGGGCCGCTGGAGCCCGTGACCGCGACGCGCCCGGCATAGCTCGCACCCATGGCCATCGAAACCGAAGCGATTTCATCCTCGCACTGGATGAATGAACCGCCGTATTTGGGCAATTCCCGCCGGAGCAGTTCCATCACATCCGTCCACGGCGTGATCGGGTAACCCGCGCCGAAACGCACTCCCGCGGCAATGAGCCCGTAACCGAGCGCTTCGTTCCCGTTCATGACGACCTGCTGGCCGCCTTTGGCCGGGCCGGCGGTGAATTTGAAAGTTTCCAGCAAATTTCCGGTGTCGTAGGCATAACCCGCGTGAAACGCCACCAGCGCATTTTTCACGATGCTTTCATCCTTGCCGCCAAAGCGTTCGGCAATCAGTTTTTCCAGTTTCGGCACGTTGAGATCGAACGTCCGCGCGATCAGCCCGAGCGCGTAAATGTTTTTGCCCTTGTCCTTGGCCGTGCCGCCAATGGCTTCAACGGCCAGCGTGGAAATGGGAATGCCGACATGGTGATAGTCTTTTTCCCATTCGGGCCTTGGTTCGACGTGGTCGGTATCAAAAAGCACGATGCCGCCCTTTTTAAGCGAGCCGATGTGGTCTTCGTAGGAATGCTGGTAAAGCGCCAGCAGCACGTCAGCCTCGTCGCCCGCGCTCAACACTTCGCCCGAGCCGATGCGCACCTGGAAAATGGACGGACCGCCGGAAATGGTGGCCGGAATCGTCATGAAGGTCATGACTTCCTGCTCGCTGCGGCCGGCCAGCCGCGCGAGGAATCCGCCGATGGCCTGGATGCCGTCCTGCGAATTGCCGGCAATGCGGATTACGGCCTCGTTGATCCGCGAAACTTTCGGCGTGCCACCCGGCGACGCGGCTGTCATTGTGTCACTCATGGAACTCCGCGGTTAAATATTTCTACGACGCAAGGTGAGATGGCTGCTGAAGCTGAATCAGCGCGACACCGTTGCCCTGTCACAGTAATTCACTTGATGCGAACGTGTCAAATTCTAATGATAGATATATCTCGTTGCGAACAAATGGTTTATGGCGCGCAGGCGAAGCCTATTCCGATTTCTTAGCAATCTGATTAGCGACCATAATTAACGCCGGCGGCCGGGGGAAGTTTTCTTTTGGCTGGTACTGTCGCCGCTTGCGCAAACCAAGCCTTGTGCGTAGCGTTACGAAGATTGAGATTCGCGTGACGCAGCCCGAGCCATGCGCCGGTGCGATCAATTCACAATCCGCAACCTGGAAGCTAAATTGAATGAAGACCGCCTACGAACTCGCCATGGAACGGCTCAACCAAGCCGCTCCGGCCACCAAACTCACCAGCGCGCAGAAAAAGCAGCTCGCGGAGCTGGACTCCACCTACGCCGCGAAAACTGCCGGGCGCGAAATTGCGTTGAAGGGCGAAATTGCGAAGGTGGCGATGGCGGGTGATTCCGAGAAGGTCGAAGCGCTCCAGCAGCAATGGGTCAAGGAACGCAAATCGCTGCAAGCCGAGCTGGAGGCGAAAAAGGAGCAGGTACGGCAATCCGCCGTTTTGCCGCGCCGATAATAAAGCAAAACTATCGGAGAAATTCTCGTCCCGGTTTCCCTGACTGTTAGTACGGGAATTTTATCGCACGTCGCCCAAAACAAAACCGCCCTCCGGCGCGGGCCGGAGGGCGGCGGTTAAAACTTAGCGGTTACTTGCCAACCGTTTTTTCTTCCGGAATCCGCATGCAGTAGAACGAGCGATAGACGAACACCAGCGCGACCACAAAGAAGAACACCCCGATGCCGGTCTTCACGGCCTGGTCTTTCATCGTCACCGCAATTTCCACGGCGAGCAGCCCGAACAGCGTGGTGAATTTGATCACCGGATTCATCGCCACGGACGAGGTGTCCTTGAACGGATCGCCCACGGTGTCGCCCACGACGGTGGCGGCGTGCAGTTCGGTGCCCTTCTGGCGGAGGTCCACCTCGACGATTTTCTTGGCGTTGTCCCATGCGCCGCCGGCGTTGGCCATGAAGATGGCCTGGAACAAGCCGAAGAACGCGATGCCAATCAGGTAGCCGATGAAGAAGTAAGGATTAAAGAACGGCAGTGCGAGCGCGAAGCAGAACACCACGATGAAGATGTTCCACATGCCTTTCTGCGCATAAACGGTGCAGATGCGGACGACTTCCTTGCTGTCCTTCTCCGAGGCGGTGGTGGAGTCGAGTTTTATGTGCTCCTTGATATAGACCACCGCGCGATACGCGCCGGTGACGACCGCCTGGCAGGAGGCGCCGGTGAACCAGTAAATCACCGCGCCGCCCATGATGAGGCCGAGGATGATTTCCGGCTGCACGATGCTGAGAGCGTCAACGACCGGCTTGAACGGACCGGCAATCCCGGAAGCCACCTGGCCCTCATACATGCGCTGCAACAGCATAATGATGCCGAACACCATCGTGGTCGCGCCGACGACGGCGGTGCCGATGAGCACGGGCTTGGCGGTGGCCTTGAAGGTGTTGCCCGCGCCGTCGCCCTTTTCCAGTTGATACTTGGCGTTTTCAAAGTCCGCGTCGAAACCGAAGTCGCGTTTGATCTCTTCCTTGATGCCTTTGCGGCCTTCAATCTGGCTTAACTCATAAACCGATTGGGCGTTGTCGGTGACCGGGCCGTAACTGTCCACGGCAATCGTCACCGGCCCCATGCCGAGGAAGCCGAAGGCCACCAGGCCGAATGCGAAGATCGGCGCGGCAAAGAGGAATTCCTTGGGCATGAGCGAGAGCAGCGCCGGGTTCTGTGAGAAATAATACGAGGTGGCCATCAACACCATGATGCACAGCCCCATCCAGAAGGCCGAAAAGTTGCCGGCCACAAAGCCCGACAGGATGTTCAGCGACGCGCCACCGTGCTTGGAGCAATTGGTCACTTCCTTGACGTGCTTCGAGTTGGTGCTGACGAATATCTTGGTGAATTCAGGAATCAGCGCGCCCGCCACCGTGCCGCAACTGATGATGATCGAGAGCACCCACCACAGCGCGGGCTGGGCGGTGCCGGTGGCGTCCGTGAAGTCGCCCAGGAGCAGTTTGCTGGCGATGAAGGTGATGATGATGGACACGGCCGAAGTGAGCCACACGAGGTGGGTCAGCGGGGCTTCAAAGTCGAAGTCTTTCTTGCCGCCGAACATGGCCTTGCTGATGGCTTCGTTGATGAAGTAGGACACCAGCGAGGTCACAATCATCAGTGCACGCATGGTGAACAACCAGACAATCAACGTGGCGCATATGGCCTGGCTGGCCGCCAGGGCCAGAGCGAGAAACGCGATCAACGCCACGCCGGTCACGCCATAGGTTTCAAAACCGTCCGCCGTCGGGCCGACCGAGTCGCCGGCGTTGTCGCCGGTGCAATCCGCGATCACGCCGGGATTCTTCGGGTCGTCTTCGGGCAGCTTGAAGACGATTTTCATCAGGTCGGAGCCGATGTCGGCGATTTTGGTGAAGATGCCGCCGCAGATGCGGAGCACCGAAGCGCCGAGCGATTCACCGATGGCGAAACCGATGAAGCAGGGGCCGACAAGTTCACGACCGCCCGGGAGCATGGGCAAGAACATCAGGATGCAGATCATGAAGAACAATTCGACGCAGACGAGCAACAGGCCGACGCTCATGCCGGAGCGGAGTGGGATGCCCAGAGTGGCGAGCGGGCTGCCCTTGAGCGCAGAAAAAGCCGTGCGGGAATTGGACACGGTGTTGATACGGATGCCGAACCAAGCCACGCCGTAAGAACCCAAGATGCCCAGAACGGAGGCGAGCAGAATGACCACAACATGGGCCGCCGTGTTTCCTTGAAGGGCACCAAAGTAATAAACCATGCAGCACGCAATCAGCACCCAGAGGATGGCGAGGAACTTGCCTTGCGTGAACAGGTAGGTTTTGCAGGTTTCCCAGATCATATTGGACACCTTGGCCATGCTGTCATGCACAGGCAAACCCTTGGTCTGCTTGTACTGCACCAGGCCGAACAGGGCGCCGACGAAGCACAGGAGGATGCCGAGGTACATCAGGGCGGAACCGCTGATGCCGCCCAACCCGGCGAATTTCACCGTGTCCAGCGGCGGGATTTTGATGTCCGCCTCACCGGCAAACACGTTGGTTGCAAGGCCGAACAAGCAGAATGCCGCAATCGCCCACAATAAAACTTTAGTTTTTTTCATAAAAAGTTGTTGGGGCGGAGGTTAACAAAGCCCTTCCCCGCCGCCAACCATTTTTGGCAAAGAATTCTCCAAAAATTGACCTGGATTGAACCAAAACCTGACGAATTCACGTCTTTTCAGGCATGTAGCCCAAATTGGAACGGAGCGCGGGTGTCCCACCTACAACAGCCAGGACTGCCAAATGAGCGCATGAAATTCCGTGGGCTTTTGGGGCGTCGGACGTGCTGCGGCTGAGACAGCCGCGCTCCGTCATCTCCAAACTGATTTGGGCAACATGCCAGCGACGAGATCCAGCCCGGCGCATTTGACCTTGTCGCTCATCGTGCGTTTCCTCATCTTTGCGGTGATGGACGAACGCGCGGTTTCCACTTTGAACAAACCGGACGCGGCGTTGGAAATGACGCTGCGCCCATCACTCTTTTCCGAATTCACCGGCCAGCTCAAGGTCAAGGAGCGACTGGAAATCGCGGTGCAGGCGGCGAAACAGCGGAATGAATCGCTCGACCACATCCTGCTCAACGGTCCGCCCGGCCTCGGTAAAACCACCATCGCCAACATCCTCGCCAAAGCCATGGGCGCCAACCTCAAGTCCACCAGCGGCCCGACCATCGAGAAAGCCGGCGACCTTGCCGGCCTGCTGACGAACCTCGAAGCCGGCAACGTCCTGTTCATTGACGAAATCCATCGCCTCCAAAAAACCATCGAGGAATATCTGTACCCGGCGATGGAGGATTTCAAACTCGACATCATCATTGATCAGGGACCGAACGCGCGCAGCGTGCGGCTGAATCTCCCGCGCTTCACCCTCATCGGTGCGACCACGCGCAGCGGATTGCTCACCGCGCCGTTGCTCACGCGCTTTCCCATGCGCGAACGGCTCGATTATTACGTGGCCGCAGATTTGGAGAAAATCGTCGTCCGCTCGGCGCGCCTGCTGAACGTGGAGATTGACGGCCAGGGCGCGCACGAAATCGCCCGGCGCAGCCGCGGCACGCCGCGCATCGCGAACAACCTGCTCCGCCGCGTGCGCGATTACGCGCAGGTCCGGCACGACGGCCGCATCACCGCCGACGTGGCGGACAAGGCGCTGGCGATGCTGGAAATTGACCAGAACGGCCTCGACGAAATGGACAAGCGCATTCTCGAAGCCATCATCGTGAAATTCGGCGGCGGGCCGGTGGGCGTGAATTCGCTGGCCGTGGCCGTGGGCGAAGAGCCGGACACGATTGAGGAGGTCTATGAACCGTATCTCATCATGGAAGGCTACCTCAACCGCACCTCGCAGGGCCGCGTCGCGACGGAGTTGAGTTACAAAAAACTGGGGCTGAAGCCGGCGGCGGGAAATCAGTCAAAATTGTTTTGACCCGGCACCCTGTCATTTTGCCTGTGGCGGGCGCCGGCAAATGGGATTATCTTAAGGTTGTGAAAAATATTGCGGTGCCCCTTCTCAGGGCGCTGTCAATCCTGCCCCGGGAAGGACGCGGACAGACCAACGCCACCCCGGCGGGTGAGGAGGACCATTTCGCCGCCGGGCGCCAGCACATGGTGCAGGAACAATTGTCAGGTTCCGGGCGTGGCATCACCGATGCGCGCGTGCTGGCCGCCATGGGCAGGGTCCCCCGCCACGAATTCGTCCCGGCGGAACTCCGGTACCGGGCTTACGCGGATGGACCGTTGTCCATCGGCTACGACCAGACCATTTCCCAACCTTACATCGTCGCCTTCATGACCGAACAACTTGAGCCAAAGCCGACGGACCGTGTGTTGGAAATCGGTACCGGTTCGGGTTACCAGGCCGCAGTGCTCGCCCAGCTTGTAGCGGAAGTTTATACCATCGAAATCATCGAGCCGCTCGCTCAACGCGCCGAAGCTGACTTGAAACGGCTCGGTTACACCAACATCCACGCGCGCGCCGGGGATGGTTGCCAGGGCTGGCCGGAAGCCGCGCCGTTCGACGCCATCATTGTCACCTGCGCCCCGGAACAGGTGCCGCAGCCACTCGTCGAACAACTCCGGGATGGCGGACGGATGATAATTCCCGTCGGACCTATTGGAGACCAGGAACTGGTGTTGCTCCGCAAGCAAGGAGAACTATTGGAGGAGCACGCCGTACTGCCCGTGCGGTTCGTGCCGATGACCGGCGGGGCGCAGCGCTGATTCCGGCGTGGCGGCGTCTCGGCAGAGCGCCGCAATCTCATCGAACAATCAGCGGCGCTCTGCCGAGACGCCGCTGCGAGCAGCTTTTTCCTTTCATTTCACGCTCCATGCGTGTTTCATCCGTGGCGGTTTGAACTATGCCCAAACGCACTGACATTCACAGCGTTCTTATCATCGGCGCCGGACCGATCATCATCGGCCAGGCGTGCGAGTTCGATTATTCCGGCACGCAGGCCTGCAAGGCGCTCAAGGAGGAGGGTTACCGCGTCATCCTCATCAACTCCAACCCGGCCACCATCATGACCGACCCGGAGTTCGCCGACCGCACCTACATCGAACCCATCACGCCCGAGTGCGTCGAAAAAATCATTGTGCGCGAGAAGGAGGAGATGAAAAAGCTCAAGGCGAAGGGCAAACTCGTTTTGCTCCCGACGCTCGGCGGCCAGACTGCCTTGAACACCGCCATGGACCTGCACCGCTCCGGCGCCCTCGAAAAGCACGGGATTGAAATGATCGGCGCGAAGCCCGAGGCCATTCACAAGGGCGAAGACCGCCAGGCGTTCAAGGAATTGATGCTCCAAATCGGGCTCGACGTTCCGATTTCCGGCACCGCGCACAATCTGGATGAAGCCCGCGCCGTGACGGAAAAAATCGGGCGTTTTCCCGTCATCATCCGGCCGGCGTTCACGCTCGGCGGCACCGGTGGCGGCATCGCCTACAACCGCGATGAATTCGACGAACTCGCCAAGCGCGGCCTGGACCTCTCGCCCGTCAGCGAAATTCTCGTCGAGGAATCGTTGCTCGGCTGGAAGGAATTTGAAATGGAAGTGATGCGCGACAAGGCCGACAACTGCGTCATCATCTGCTCCATCGAAAACTTCGACCCGATGGGCGTCCACACCGGCGACAGCATTACCGTCGCGCCCATCCAGACGCTCACGGACAAGGAATTTCAGATAATGCGCGACCAGAGTTTCGCCGTGATTCGCGCCGTGGGCGTCGAGACCGGCGGCTCGAACATCCAGTTCGCCGTCAACCCGGACAACGGCCGCATGGTCATCATCGAGATGAACCCGCGTGTGAGCCGCAGCTCCGCGCTGGCGTCCAAGGCCACGGGCTTCCCCATCGCCAAAATCGCCGCCAAGCTCGCCGTCGGTTATTTGCTCGATGAAATCAAGAACGACATCACCCGCGAGACCCCGGCCAGCTTCGAGCCGACGATTGACTACGTGGTGGTGAAGGTGCCGCGGTTTGCCTTCGAGAAATTCGCGCAGGCCGACCCGACGCTGACCACGCAGATGAAAAGCGTGGGTGAGGCCATGAGCATCGGGCGCACGTTCAAGGAAAGCCTGCAAAAATGCCTGCGCTCGCTGGAGATTGGCCGCAGCGGCCTGGGCGGCGACGGCAAACCCTGGCGCATCGGCACGGAAGTCTATGGCGACCGCGACATCCTGCCAAAGGACGTCATCAGCCGCAAACTGAGCGTGCCCAACGCCGAAAGAATTTTCTTCATCCGCCACGCCCTCCGTGCCGGCTTCCCCATTGATGAGATTTTCAACCTCACAAAAATTGACCGCTGGTTCCTGGTGCAGATCAAGGAAATCGTCGATTTCGAGGAAGAGTTGGCAGGAGCGAAGAATTGATTTCGGTGGGGCGAGACTCCGTCGAGCCGTAACTAAACTTGAAGTCGCAAATTGCGACCTCAAAATACTGGTGGTGGCGGGCAAAGTAACCGGTCACAATTTGTGACCGGTTCGGCATTAAGGTCACAAATTGTGATCTTGAACGTTTTAAGGTGGTCACAAACTATGACCACCTCGGGAAAAAGGAAAGAAATGGAAGGGCAAATGGCAGTAATTCCGGTGGAACGAATCGAAAGGGCAATCCTTTCAATTCGTGGCGAAAAGGTGATGCTGGACAGCGACTTGGCTGAGCTTTATGGCGTGGGAACGAAGGCTCTCAACCAGGCTGTCAAACGCAATCTGGATCGATTTCCGGCAGACTTCATGTTCCAACTCACTGCAATGGAGGTATTTAACCTGAACCGATCACAAATTGTGACCGGTTCCCAAAGACACCGCGATCCGCGCTTTCCACCCTATGCCTTCGCCGAGGCGGATTTGCTGCGACAATGCTTTGCTGGTTGCCAATCGTGAACATTTCATCCGCCATTTTTGATTGCAGCGCGCCGGACCTGGATTCGTGTCCGGACGAGTCTCTGCCGGAATTCGCCTTCATCGGCCGGTCCAACGTCGGCAAGTCCTCCCTGCTGAACCTGCTCTCGGGCAAATTGGATCTGGCCCGCGTTTCGCCCATGCCCGGGTTTACCAAGCTCATCAACTTTTTCACGATGAACCGGACCTGGCGGCTGGTGGACCTGCCGGGATATGGGTTCGCCGCCGGGGCGCGTAAGGCCAAATTCAAGTTCAACCATGCGGTGGATGATTATCTTAAAAATCGAACGAGCCTTTGCTGTGTCTTTGCGCTGCTCGATTCCGGGCTGCCACCGCAGGAGATCGATGTCAGATTCATCGGCTGGCTCGCCCGCAATTCCGTCCCATTCGTCCTCGTCTTCACCAAGACGGACAAGGTAACGCCCGCCACGGTGCAGGCGAACATCGCGGCGTTCATTGATCGCATCTCCGGATGGTTCGAGAAGCTGCCGGCGATCTTTACCTGTTCCGCGATGGCGAAGCAGGGCCGGGAGGAATTGCTCGGGGTGATCGACGAGGCGATGACGGCCATCGAGGCTGAATCGGCACAAGCGCCGCAGGATGCTGCGATTCCACCCGCAGATTTGTCGGCCGCCGGCCAGAACGTGAGTGCTCGGGTTGCCCGCAAAAGACGGCCTGATCTCTTGCGCCCCTGGTGAGGTGCTGGCGCACGGCGATCAGCGCTCGCAAGACGTGCTCAACCTTTCCGACTGTCTTCCGTTATCCCCCGCGCTCCCAGTCGCAACCAAACCCGCGCCCGGCCGGCCAACCAATCGGCGGCTGTCACAAAAATTTACTTTTCCCGTTGTGAGGGACCGGTTCATGATGAGGCCATGCTGACGGAACTCATCGCTGCATTCAAAGCGGCTCCCTGGCCCATGACCGGCCAATCGTTTCATGGCGTTCTGTTTTTCGCCGCTGTCCTTGCTGCGGGGTCCGTCCGGCTCGAAGCGCAAACACCCGAAGTTATTCCGCTGGCCGCGCCACAGCTCTGGCAACGGGCGGAGTTCCGGGTCGAACATGCGCCGGCGGCGACAAATTGTTTTGATCCCGACCGGATCCGCCTCGACGCCACGTTCACGCTGCCTTCGGGGCGAAGTTTGACGGTCCCGGCGTTTTGGTATCAGGATTTTTCCCGGGCTCGCGTGGGTGGTGCTGAAGTCCTCACCCCGACGGGAGCGCCACAATGGCGGGTTCGATTTATGCCGGTCGAGCCAGGCGACTACACGTTGTTATTGAACATCCAGACCAATAACGTGCCCGTGGGCAAACCGGTCGTCATGCATTTCAAAGTGCCTTCCGCCGCGCCGTCCGGACAGCGCGGCTACATGCGCGTGGCGCCGGACAGGCGGTATTTTGAAACGTCCGACGGCCGGCCGCTGCGTCTCATCGGCCAGAACGTGTGCTGGGCGGGCGGACCCGGCACGTTTGATTACGACTCCTGGTTCGGCGGGATGAAAGACGCCGGCGAGAACTTCGCGCGCCTGTGGCTGTCGCCCTGGTTCATGGGCTTGGAACACAAGCCCGGCACCTTGAACAACTACGATCTCGGGGGTGCGTGGCAGCTCGACTACATTTTCTCGCAGGCGGAGCAGGACGGCATCTACCTGATGCTCTGTGGCGATCACCATGGCATGTACCAGGTGGACAACCTCAGTTGGGGCGGCAGCAACAATTTCTGGAAGACCAATCCCTACAACGAACTCAACGGCGGTCCCTGTGCAAAGCCGAACGATTTCTTCACCAACGCCAAGGCGCGGGCGATTTATCAGAAACGCCTGCGTTACCTCGTGGGCCGGTACGGTTACAGCCCGCACCTGCTCGCCTGGCAGTTTTTCAACGAGATCGACAACGTCTTCGGCCCGCTCAACGGCAGCGACGTCGTGGCGTGGCACCGGGAGATGGGACAATGGCTTCGCGCCCACGATCCTTACGGCCATTTGATCACCACCAGCCTTACCGGCGGAAGCGAGCGGCCCGAAATCTGGTCGCTGCCGGAACTGGATTTTTCGATGTACCATTCGTATGCCGAACCCGCGCCCGGAAAGGGAGTGGCAGCGGTGGCACAGTCCATGATGAAACGGTACGGCAAGCCGGCCATGATCGGGGAATTCGGCATTGACGCGCGCACCTGGAACATTGCCGCCGATCCGCATCTGCGCGGGTTCCGGCAGGCGTTGTGGGGCGGTGCGCTCGGCGGTTCGGTCGGCACCGCCATGCCCTGGTGGTGGCAGGACATGGATGCCGACAACGTGTATCCTTTGTTTGCCGCCATGAACGGGATCCTGGGCGCCGCCGGCTGGCAGGAAGGCGAATGGACCCCGGTCGAGTTCATCCGCAGCGAAGGTCCTCCTGCGGAACTTGCCCAGCCCATTCCCAACGGAGAACCATTCACTGCACAAGTCGCGCTTAATTCCTTTCGGCGCATACAACGCAAATCGCCGGGAGAAGTGGCGGTGGCCAACCGGCTGGTCGCGGATCGCGCCTCGGAAAGCCTGTCCGCATATTTGCGCGGCAGCAAGGAGGGCGACCTCCAGCGCTCCATCAAGCTAACCGCTTTCTTCGGAGAGAAGGCCCGGCTCGTCCTCCGCGTCAAATCTGTGGCTTCCGATGCCGTGATGGTCGTGCGGGTGGACGGTACGGAAGTTCTGCGCACAAATTTCGTCGGCGCCGGAGCAGCGCCCACCAAGCCCCGGGAAATCAACCGGGATTTTGCGTTCGATCTGCCGCCGGGCAAACGGGTTGTCGAGATTGCCAACGATGCCGGCGCAGATTGGATTCTGCTGGACTCGCTGAAGCTCGAACAGGTGCAGCCCGCGGAATTCCCCGGTGATTGGTCATTTGCGCCCGAGCCGGTCGGCTTGCGCAACGGGAAAAAGGCCGCGCTCTACGTTTATTCACCCTGGGTGGTCTTTCCCGCCGGGGCCCTCCGCTACAACCCCCCGGTCCTGTCGCATCAATCTTTGAAGCTGGCGGACTGGCCGGCCGGCACCTTCAACGCGCGGTGGTTCGACCCCTGCACCGGCAGAGAAGTTGGAACAACGGAAGCAATGACCGAGGGGAACATCCTGACGTTGTCACTCCCCGCCTTCAGGGATGACCTGGCAGCCGTTGTGACCCCGCGATAATATACCTGATGAAAAAGAACGCGGCGCACGGTGGGCCGGCCATACCATCAAAACGATTTTCAAATTCATGAAAATTGACCGTTGGTTCTTGACGCCGGCAAGCGGTGTCGCGATTTTCAGGGAGAATTAAGCGCGGGATGAATGCAACGACTTCCGATCCGCTCACCATGATTTCCGAATCGCTTGAACGCCAGATCGTTTTTCTTTTCTGCCTGCTTGCCGCCGTCCATGTTTTTATTTTTTCCACCGCCTTTCCCTTTTTCAACAATGTGGATGAACAGACACATTTCGATCTCGTAACGCGATATGCGGGCGGCGACCTTCCGCGCCGGCTCGACCCGCCCCACGAAGAGGCGATGTTTTACCTGGCCATTTTCAACACGCCGGAATACCTCTGGCCGCCCAATTCCTTTCCCGACGGGAAAATCCCCCCTCCGCCCTGGACGCTGCCGATGGAACAAATCAAACTTCATGTCATGGCGGTGGAAAAGGCCTGGAGCAAGGTGCCGAATCATGAGAATTCCCAACCGCCTTTGTATTACGCGCTGGCCGGTTTGTGGTGGCGGCTGGGCAAGGCCGGTGGTTTCCACGACGGGTTTTTGCTTTATTGGCTGCGATTTCTGAATATCGCTTTCGTGGTCCTGCTGGTCTGGCTGGGACACTGCACGGCGCGGCAGGTTTTCCCCGAAAATTTGTTTTTGCGGCTTGGTGTTCCCGCGCTGATTGCGTTCATTCCGCAAACGGCTTTTTATTCCATCAACAACGACGTACTCTCACCGCTCTGCTTTGGCGCGGCATTTCTTTGCCTGGCGAGATTTTTAAGCGCGGAAATTCCGGGCGTTCTTTTGGGAACCATCACGGGGTTGACGCTGGCGGCGACATTTCTGGCAAAAATCAGCAATCTGCCGTTGCTCGCCGTCTCGGCGGTTGTCGTGACCTTCAAAGCCGTTCAATGGGCCCGGACCGGGAAATGGCGCGCAATGTTCTTGCCGTTGTTTTCGCTGACGATGTGTTCAGCCTTGCCCATCGGGCTCTGGCTAGCCTGGACCAGGCATGTTTTCGGAGATTTCACCGGCACGACCGCAAAAATTCAGAGTCTGGGCTGGACGCATAAACCATTTGTTGAATGGTGGGGGCATCCGATTTTCACACCGCTTGGTTTCTGGATATTTATTTCGAGACTGATGGCAACTTTTTGGCAGGGGGAATTTTCCTGGCAGGGTGTGCCGCTGGCTTCGCGGACAGTTAATTCGATTTATACGATTTTTTCCCTGGCGTTCGTTGGCACCGCCATCGTTTCTTTGCTGCCGAAGTTCGCGGCGGCGACCCGACTGCAGCGCCGGGAGCTTGGGTTCGGCCTGGTGGGTTTTGCCGCCGGCATCGCTTTTCTTGGCCTCCTCTCCATCGTCTTTGATTTTCAAAACTGTGCTTACCCGTCGCGGGGGAATCCGTATTTCATTTCAGGACGGTTGCTGCTCGGCTCGCTCATTCCCTTTTTACTGCTCTACCTGTACGGTCTGGATCGGGCGTTGTGCGTGGTGAAAAAAAAACGGTTCCGCCCCCTCGTCCTGGTCGCGCTGATTTTATTCATGCTCGTTTCGGAAGTCGTCGTGGACCAGCCGGTTTTTGCGAATCCGTACAATTGGTTTCATATGTAAATGTCTCAGTTCGTCGCCGATCCGCGTTCCTTTCCATCCTGTTTGCATTCCGCCAATTGCGTGTATATTGCGGCCATGTTGGCGACACCGGAATTGATCCGCGAGGCGGGCCAAATCCCGCAACTGGCCGAATTACTCCCACGTTGGCGGGCGGTGCCGCTCTATCGTAACGCACTGGCGTCGGCGGAAAATCATACCGTCGAAACCGACGCCCTCGCGGGCTTCCGGCGTCTGCCTTTGCTGGCCAAACATGAAATCCGCAACGGCTTTCCCCGGAATTTTCTTCCCGCCGGTCAGACCCTCGAAACATTGCTGGAGAACAAGCTGGTGGAACTGGAGCACACGTCCGGCACATCCGAGGAACGGGTGCCGGTGATTTTTGGCCGGGACTGGTGGAATGCGCAGGAGGAACGCGCGCTGCGGCTGAATGCCTTAGTCGCCGGCGTGCTGGACGGGCATCCCAACGCCCGCCGGGTGACGCTCGTGCCGCCGGCCTGCAACGGCCTGACGTGTCCGACGGTCTGGATGTCGCGCGAACAACGGACGGTGGGCAACACTTTGTTCGTGAATCTGGCGCGCATCCCGTTTCTTTTGGGCGACCGGGAACTGGCGCGGATGGCGGGAGAAATTGCCGAATGGGCGCCGCAGTTTCTTGATCTGGACCCGGTTCATGGCGCGCGCCTGGCGCTTTACTGCGAGCAGCGCGGCCTGCGGTTCCCGTCGCTGCGGTTTGTGCTGTGCAGTTATGAATTTGTCAGCGTGGTGCATCGCCGGATCCTCGAGCGCGTCTTCGGTGTGCCGGTCTTCAATCTGTATGGCTCGACGGAGACCGGCCATCTGCTCATGGAAAACGAGCGCGGCGAGATGAAGCCCGGCTACGACACGGCGTTCCTCGAAATCGTGGAAGCCGACCCGCGCGGCGTGGGCGAGCTGGTTGTCACGACATTGACCAACGATTACATGCCATTGCTCCGCTATCGCATCGGGGATCTGGCGCAGCGGCGCGTGCAGCCCTACGAAACCAATTTCGTGATCCATGGCCGCGCCCGCGACATACTCCGTACCCGGGACGGCCGGCGCGTGACCACGTGGCAGGTGGACCAATGCTTTGTTGAGTTGCCCGGCATCATTCACTATGAACTGCGCCAGAACGAAAACGGCGGTTGCGCTTTGCGGTTTGTGCCCGATGGGGCCGGGCCAACGGAAGCGGAATTGCGCCGCGCGACGTCACGGATCGAAAACTTGCTGGGCTCCCGGTCTGAAATCGCAGCCGAGGCCACGCCGGTCCTGCTGCCAACGCCCTCGGGGAAGTTCCGCCTGACCTGTCCCGCGGTCGCAACCAATCTCCCCATCGAATCCTGAGTTTTGGGCCGGCGGCTTAATTCATCAACTGGGTCTTGAATTCGGCAAGTCGGTCGCTGAAGAAGTCCACAGATTTGGGTGTGGTGGTCACTGTGGAATCGAAGTTCACCAGCGTGACCAGTGTGCTGTAGGTGGCCATGTCGTGATGGGGCAGCACGGCACGGATGCCTCCGGCCGGTCCCAGGCGCGAGTAACAATCCTGCTCGTGGATTTGCTTTACTAGCACGACCCGATAGCCAAGCTTGTCCAGGAAATTCGGGTAGGAATTTGTGGTGACAATCGCACCGCGCATCACCGAGTTGTCCATGCGCAGTTCGTTGAGGATGGCTTTCAGCGGCTTGAATTGGTCCCGCGACAGGATGCGGTCGAAGTGCTGCTGCTCGGTTTCGCCGCCCGGGGGCTGGTCGGGCATCGGCCTGATGATTGCTGGATTTTTGGTCATAATGGTTTTGGTTGGAAACGGTGCCTTGGTCCGGCTTGGCTGAACGGGCGCATTGCTATGCCATTGGGTGCGTCTGTTTCCCCATCGACGCTTGGAAAAAGGCAGAATTTCGGTTCTCGGTCACTGTCGTTCACATTGGCTGAAAAGTCCATGACTCATTTCGCCAGCGTTCAGTTTGAATTGTGGTGCCGGCGTTCTCAGCCAACGGTGCGATGTGAAAAGCGTCCCACCATGTTTTCTCGCCGGGACGGAAGAATTCCGGCAAATTCATTTCCCGATGTCCGGCTTGAATCAACAATCCAACGTACTGTGAGCGACGCCACCTTGCCATCCCCGGACAGTTCCCGGCCGGCGACACCGCATCGCCGGCGCCCGCGTTATTCCGGCAAACATCCGCGCCGGTTCGAGGAGAAATACAAGGAACGCGAGCCGCAGCGTTACGCCGCCACCGTCGCGAAGGTCCTCGCCTCCGGCAAAACGCCCGCCGGCGCGCATCGGCCCATCATGGTTGCGGAAGTGCTGGAAGTGCTCGCGCCCCGGCCCGGCGAGCTGGCGGTGGATTGCACGCTCGGGTACGGCGGCCATGCGCGGGAAATCCTTGCCCGGATTCAGCCCGGCGGACGACTGCTCGGCCTGGACGCCGACCCGGTTGAATTGCCGAAGACGGAAGCCCGCCTGCGCGCCGCCGGTTTTGGGCCGGAAGTTTTCACGGCCATACGCAGCAACTTCGCCGGCCTGCCGCAGGCGCTGGCTTCGTTTTATTCCCTCTCTTCCCCAAAAGGAGGAGAGGACCAGGGCGAGGAGGCCGTTGGTTCGCAAATTCAAATCCCCTCGCCCCGGCCCTCTCCCCGCTTGGGCGGGGCGAGGGAGAAAATACTCACCGGCGCAGACTGCATCCTCGCCGACCTCGGCGTTTCATCCATGCAGCTGGACGATCCGGCGCGCGGCTTCTCCGTGAAAGCCGATGGCCCGCTCGACATGCGCATGAATCCGCAGCGCGGTTTTCCCGCGTCGGCGTTGCTGGAAAAATCTTCGCCCGCGGCGCTGGCGAGGCTGCTTCAGGAAAATGCCGACGAGCCACAGGCCGGCAAACTGGCCGAGGCACTGGCCAGGCGGAGCTTTGCCACCACCAGAACACTGGCCGATGCCATCCGCGCCGTGCTGCCGCGACTGAACAAGGAGGACGCCGACCTCATCGTGCGCCGCGTGTTTCAAGCGTTGCGCATCGAGGTGAACGACGAATTCTCCGCGCTCGACACGTTGCTGCGCCATTTGCCCGCGTGTCTGAATCCGGGCGGGCGCGTGGCGATTCTCACGTTTCACTCCGGCGAGGATCGGCGCGTGAAAAAGGCGTTTGCGGCGGGTTTCCGCGACGGGCATTACGCGGACATCGCGCGGGATGTCATTCGACCGACGCCCGGGGAACGCCGCGACAACCCGCGTTCCTCGCCCGCCAAACTTCGCTGGGCGCGCAAGGCGGATTCGCCGGCAACCCAAATCCGCACAGCGAATCCTTGAGTTCTCCGCGTTACCTCGTAGATTCTGTCCTTTCATGCTGACTCTTTCCGGCATCAGCAAGGCGTTCGGCGGGCAGGTTTTGTTCGCCGAGGCCGCGTTGCAGGTGAACCGCGCGGACCGCATCGGGCTGGTGGGTCCGAACGGCGCGGGGAAGACCACGCTTTTTTCCATCATCCTTGGCTCGGAACCGCCGGATGAGGGCAAGATGAGCCGTGAGCGCGGCATTACGCTTGGCTACCTGCCGCAGGAAACCGCGGTGGCCGGCGACGAAACCGTGATTGAACTTGCCACGTCCGTCGCGCCGGATTTCGTGAAGCTGCGCCGCATCCTCAAGGCGTGGGAAGCGGATCACCCGGGCGAGGCGCTGCACCCGGAGGAAGTTCACGATAATGTGCATGACCGCTTCAACCAACTGGGCGGCTACCGGCTTGAGGCGAAGGCCAGGCAAATTCTCGCCGGCCTGGGTTTCCGCGCGGGCGACTTCGAGCGGCCCGCGCGTGAAATGAGCGGCGGCTGGGTGATGCGCGCGCACCTCGCGCGGCTGCTCGTGCAGGAGCCGGACCTGTTGCTGCTCGACGAACCGACGAATCATCTCGACCTCGAGGCGCTGCTCTGGCTTCAGGATTATTTGCAGAATTATCCCGGCGCGATCGTCGTCATCTCGCACGACCGCGAATTTCTCAACCGGCTCGTCGGCAGTATTGTGGAAATCCGCCAGCGCAAGCTCATCCGTTACCGCGGCAACTACGATGATTACCTCGAACAACGCGAAGCCCACGAGGAACAGCTCCTCGCCGCGTTCAAGAATCAGGAACGCGAAATCGGGCGGCTGATGGAGTTCGTCAACCGTTTCCGCGCCAAGAACACCAAGGCGACCCAGGCCCAGGCCAAGCTCAAGCAGATTGACCGGATGGAGAAGGTGGAGGCGCCGGTGAATGACGAGCGGAAGATTGATTTCAAATTCCCCCAGCCGCCCCGCGGCGGCCAGAAAGCCGTCACGCTCGAAAACATCCATCAGGCTTACGGCGGCAACGTGGTTTATCGCGGCATGGATTTCAAGGCCGAGCGCGGACAGCGTATCGTGCTCGTCGGGCCGAACGGTGCGGGCAAATCCACGCTCCTGAAAATCCTGGCCGGGGTCGTCATCCCGCAAAGCGGCGCCCGCACGCTCGGCCACAACGTCAAGGCCGGTTACTATTCGCAGAACCGCGTCGAGATGTTGAACCCCGCGCACACCGTGCTCGAGGAGGCGCTCAACACGCCGCAGCGTGTCACCGAGCAGTTCGTCCGCACGCTGCTCGGCTGTTTTCTTTTCCAGGGCGACGACGTGTTCAAGCCGGTCAGCGTGTTGAGCGGCGGCGAAAAGAGCCGCCTCGCGCTCGTCAAGCTGCTGCTCGACCCGACGAACCTGCTCCTGATGGACGAGCCGACCACGCACCTCGACATGGCGAGCATTGACGCGCTCGCCTATGCGCTCGACCAGTTCCAGGGCACGCTCATTTTCATCAGTCACGACGTGTATTTCATCCGCGCGCTGGCGAGTCACGTCGTGCATGTGAACGCCGGACGGCTCACGCATTACCCCGGCGGTTACCAGTATTACCTCGATAAAACGAAGGCGCAGTCCGAACGCGCCGCGCTGACTTCCGGCTCCAATTTCGGAGGGGCGGGTTCCACGAGTCCCAATAATTCAGGGCGTCGTGCAACTCCGTCCTCCGAAGGCGCGCAACTTTCGCCGAACCGCAAGGACCAGAAACGACTGGAAGCCGAGCAACGCCAGGCCCGCTCCCGCGGGCGCAAAGTACAGCAGGAAATTGTGAGCCGGCTCGAAGGAGAAATCTTCAAACTGGAAACGCGCCTGGTCGAACTCACCGCGGAATTGGAGAACCCCGCAACCTACGAAAAGCCGGGCCATGCCGCGCAAGTGAACCGCGAACTGTTGCACGCGCAGGAAAGACTGGCGCAATTGAATCCCGAGTGGGAAGCCGAGGCCGGCAAATTGTCAGCGATGAATTGACGGCGGGGGCGCGATGTGCCTGCCGTTTGGATTGGTGTATATTGCCGGCGTTTGCCCTTCCGCCGGTTGGATTGGCGCCGGAGGCGGCAAAAGAAACTGTTGCCACGTTGTTGGCCCGCTGCTACACACGAATTGTGACTAAACCGACCAGGCGTCCGGTTGCGCGATTCTCCACCGCGGGGTTTTCGCTGCTGGAATTGTTTCTCGTGGCCGTGATTCTTTTCATCGTGTTCACGCTTTTCCTCAGCGCCGGCTCGAAGAGCGGCCAGGAGAAAAGACTGGCGGCCTGCCAGATCAACCTGCAAAACATCTACGCCGCGTTGAGGACTTTTTCACAGGACAACAACGGGGCGCTCCCGGCCGTTCCCGGCGCGCAAACTTCCGAGGCGTCGTTGAGCCTGCTCGTGCCGAAATATACGACCGGGTCGGAGTTTTTCATCTGTCCGGGCGGCAGGGACAAGCCGTTGCCGGATGCCCAACCTTTCGCGGACAGAAAAATCAGTTACGCCTATTACCTGGGGCGGACGCTCCAGGACGGTTCGGACGCGCCGCTCGTTTCCGATGCGCAGGTGGACACCGCGTCAAAAACGCCGGGGCAGATTGTGTTTTCCCCCGATGGTAAAAAACCCGGCAACAATCACAACAAGTTCGGTGGCAATTTTCTTTTTTGCGACGGCAACGTCCAAACCACTCCGGCCCGGCTGGCATTTCCCCTGCCGCAGGCGACCAACGTCATTTTACTGAACCCGAAACCCTAGCCATGGAAGTCAAAATCCAGTGCCCGTGCGGAACGCGGTTTGCGTTCGATGTCGAGCCGGTGAACGGCCGGATGCCGGTGCGGGTCAAGTGTCCCGGGTGCGGCGCGGACGGAACGGATCTGGCCAACGAGATGATTCGCCAGAAACTCGCCGCGACCGTGGTTGCGGCTCCGGTGCCGCCGGTTGCCATCACCCCGGCGCCGGCCCCGCAAACTGCCGCCGCCGCAGCTGTGACCTTTTGTCCCCGGCACCCGAAGAGTCGGGCAACGGAAACCTGCCGGGTTTGCGGCAAACCCATTTGCGGCGAGTGCATGAAACAGTTTGGTTATGTCTGTTCGACTTTTTGCCGGAAGCGCGCCGAACAGACCGGGATGGATGTGCCGGTTTATGAAAAGCAACTGGCGGTCGTCGCGGCCAGGGCTGTCTGGGTGGCTTCGTGGATCTTTCGGGCCGCCGTTTTTCTGGTGGTCGTTCTGGCGGGCGCGTGGATCTGGTACACGTTTTTCGGCTCGCAGCCGCGCGTCATTTATTCGGAGAAGCTTCCCCACGGCGACCGGGCGCGGTTCTATCAATTGCTGGCTCCCAATCAGTTGCTTTCAATCAAGGCAAACCAAATGACCTTGTTTGATTTGGCGGAACAAAAGCAACGGTGGTCGGTCGCCTTGAATTTGGGACTCCCCGCGCCGGCCCCGCTGAATGCCGCCCGGGGCGAAATCGAGGAACCTGTCAGGCTTTATCCCGAGCCGCGCGTCATTGCCACGACGAATGATCTTTGGATTTTGTTTCCGGGCCGCCTCGCGCAATACGACCGGCACACCGGCAACCGCAAACAGGAACTGCCGTTGAACCCGCCGTTTTTCGGCCTGGCGCAAAATGACAGTGGCATGACAGTGATTTCCTCCGATGAATCCGGGCGCGAAACCATCACCCGCATCGCGTTTTCCAACGGCACGGTTCAAACCGCGCTGATCGAGTCCGGCGCCGCCGCGGCATCGCCAGCCAGGAGACAGCCCCCACCCGCCACTATCGAGGTGGCCACCAACAGCGCGGACTACGCGATGCTGGCGAAGCTGGTGGCGGCGAAAGCCAGCAAACTCGCGGAGCGGACAAGCTGGGGCGACAGGTTTGTGCCGGACGGAGCCGATGTCGTGCGGATGAAAGTGGATTTAATCGAGCGCAAGACGATTATTCATCAGGCAATGAAGGCCCAGAAAAAATCCGTGGTCGATGACAATCTCACCTCCGGTCAAAGCATGGAAGCTTCCGAACAGATGATCAACGACATGCGCCGGGAACAGACTGGCGGCGTGGAAGAGGAAGATGCCAGCCGATACCAGGTCATCTTGCGCCGGTGGCCGGCCAGCGCCGCCCCGGATTGGACGGGCGAAGTCATTGGCGCTCCCTCGTTTTTTGCGCTCAAAACCCGGGATGTATTGGTGGCGGGGAATTCCATTCTTGTGTTCGACAAGAACAACCGGAAACTTTGGACGGCCACCCTCACGTACTCCGTCCCGCCTCACTATTCGGAGGATTTCGCCACGGAAGCCGATCCGCCGTGCGTTGAATCGGGCAACACACTGTATGTTTTCGACCGGGGAATGCTGACCAGTTTCGATGCGGCGACCGGCCAGGTGCATTGGCGGCTCACCAGCGTCGGCATTTCCCAGGTGCAACCGGACGGCCAGGGGTGCCTTTACGTGACCAGCACGACGGCCAGCCCGGATACCATTCAATTTTCCCAGCAGTTTAACCTGTCCTCGAAGGTGAACCCCGTGATTCTGAAAGTGGATGCCGCCACCGGCCGGGTGCTGTGGCGCAACGAGGGCATCGGTGACAAATGCTTCCTTTCCGGAAAATTTCTCTACGCCGCGCGCGCCGCGAAGAACCCCTTGATGACTCCGGGCGAAGATCCGGTTTTATATTTTGATTTGTACCGGCTGGGTCCGTCCGACGGACACGCGATGTGGGATTACTCGCAATCCCGTCATCCGGTGCAAATCGAGGTGCAGGGGAATCAAATCCTGCTCCACTTCCGGGGTGAATTGCAGGTCCTGAAGTTTTTCAGCCTCTAAACCGGCGCAAATCCCCAAAAGTTATTTCATCGCCGCATAGACGTGATGCACGTCGTCGTGGTCGTCCAGCGCGTTCAGGAAATTCATGACGTCCTGGCGCGCCGCCCCGCTGACTTCGACAAAATTCTTGGCGAGATAACGCATTTCCGAGGCGATGACGTTCCAGCCGGCGGCTTTCAACGCCTTGGAAACGTGATCGAGGTCCTTGATTTCCGTCAAAAATCGCGCGCCCTTCTGTCCGGCGGGAACTTCCTCGGCTTCGAGCGGTTCGATTTCCTGCGCGCCGGCTTCAATGGCGTCGGCTTCCGCGTCACGGCTGGCATCGGGATGGGTGGCTTCGACCACGCCGAGGTGATTGAAGAAAAACGCCACGCTGCCGGGCTGGCCGAGCGAGCCGGCCTTGAATATATTGCGGATTTCCGGCGCCGTGCGGTTGCGGCTGTCGGTGAGACATTCAACGATGACCGGCACCTTGTGGGGGGCGAAACCTTCATAGACGATGGTTTCGTAATTGACCTTTTCGGTGTCGAGTCCGGCGCCTTTTTTGATGGCGCGTTCGATGGTGTCCTTGTAAACGGAAGCTTTCTTGGCTTTTTCGACGGCGGCGAAGAGGCGCGGATTGAGGTCGGGGTCGGGACCGCCGAGTTTGGCCGCGACCATGATTTCGCGGACCAGTTTGACGGTCATCTGGCCCTTTTTCTGCGCGTTGATTTCGCGTCCGGACTGTTTCCATTGTGCGCCCATAGCCTGACCAGTGTGGAAAGATAATCGCGCGGGTTCAATGCAAATTGCGCGGCCCGGAATATATTGGGCGCAAAGTAACACTTTATCTGGAGCGCGGCTTGTCCCAAGCCGCAGCACCGGCAAATGCAAGAGCAGGTTGGAAAGTATTTATGAACCAGTCTTCGCGAATGGAGCTGCTGCGAGTTGGGACAACTCGCGCTCCGGCAGTCGGATAGATGCAGTGTTCCTTTGCGCCCGGAATATCCTTGAATGCTTGTGTTCACGAACGAAGCTGGCTTAAGCTGAAGTTCCGCATGCTTCCCCTATTTGACAGAAGCAAGGCACACGGCAGGTGCCTGCTCTTGGCCGCCGGTTTCTGGCTGGCGTTGGCCTCCCCAAGTCTGGCGACCGTGACCGTTGGCGATTTGCGCTGCGACTATGCCGTGAACCCGCTCGGCGTGGACTCACCCCGGCCGCGGCTGTTCTGGAAATTGGAAAGCCGGGAGCGCGGCCAGAGGCAGACGGCCTGGCAAATCCTCGCCGCCTCGTCCGCGAAAAATCTGGCGGCGGACAACGGCGATTTGTGGGACAGCGGCAAGGTGGATTCCGGTGAAACCATCCAGATTGCCTACGGCGGCAGGGAACTAAAATCCGCGCAGCCGGTATTTTGGAAAGTCCGCGCCTGGGACGCCGGCGGAAAGGTTTCCGCGTGGAGCCGGCCAGCGACCTGGACGATGGGCGTGCTGGCCGGTCCGGATTGGCGGGCCAAATGGATTTCGGCACCGGACACCAATTTTGAAACGCTGCTGCTGCGCCGTGAGTTCACCGTGAAACCCGGACTCCAGCACGCGCTCGTGAACCTTTGCGGCCTAGGCCAGTACGAATTGTCGCTGAATGGGAAAACGGCCAACGACGGTCTGCTCGCCCCCGGCTGGTCAAAATACGACCGGACCTGCCTCTACGACACCCTCGACGTCACCAAGTTCCTGCACCGGGGGAAAAATGCCGCCGGAATTTTTCTGGGTTGCGGAATGTATGACGTGCATGAC
>Ga0265323_10000166_pt1 | contig 39420 bp, 44 predicted proteins | sample 41225metaG_FD_193580 | JGI IMG/M metagenome (GOLD analysis project Ga0265323, IMG submission 193580) | Rhizosphere microbial communities from Carex aquatilis grown in University of Washington, Seatle, WA, United States - 4-12-25 metaG | ecosystem: Host-associated > Plants > Roots > Rhizosphere...
TGAAAATTGACGAAGCGGCGCTCCACGCCATCGCGCGCGGCGCGGACGGCGCCATGCGCGACGCCGAATCCACCCTCGACCAGCTCATCAGCTTTTGCGGCGACAAAATCGAGGAAGCCGACGTGCTCTCCATGTTCGGCCTGGCCGCCCAAAGCCAGATTCTCGGTTTGAGCCAGGCCGTGCTTGCCGGAGAAATTCAAAGCGCGTTGACCCGGTTGAATGAACTGGCGCAAAACGGCAAGGATCTCGGACGATTGCTCACCGATTTGCTGAATCATTTCCGCAACCTGCTCATTTTCCAGGTATCGCGCGGCGACTTGAATTTGCTGGAAGTCTCTGAAGCCGAAGTAGCGGCGCTGAAAGAACAGTCCGGGCTGGCCAATACCGAATCGCTCACGCGAATTCTTGAAGTCCTGACCGATTCCGAACTTCGGCTGCGCGACACCGCGTCCAGGAAAATTCTGCTTGAAGTCGCCATGCTCAAAGCCATCGAAGCCCGCAACGCCATCAGCCTCGATTCGGTATTGAAACAGCTCGGCCAATTGCGCGGCCAGGGTGGCGCAGGCGTCCCGCCGGCGAGCGTTGCTGGAAATGCTTCATCTGCTGCGCCCGCAATCCGTCCAGCCGCAAAGGCTCACACCGTTCATCTGGAAGCCGCCGTTGCGCCTGCGCCGTTGGCCGAAGCACCGCCAGCATTCGCCGACCTGGCCGGATTGTGGGCCAGGCTGGTTGAAGCCGTTGGCCGCGTCAGTCCGTTCACCCGCAGCTATCTTGTGGATGCCCAGCCGGTTTCGTTTGAGAAAGGCATTCTTACGATTGGTTTCGACCCCGAATTTGAAGATCACCTTGGTCTCGTGGACAATGCGCGCAACCACACGCTGCTCCAAACCAAACTCGCGGAGCTTGGCCATGCCAATGCGCAAATTAAATTTGTCAAAACCGAAGCGTCTGCGATAGCCATGAAACAAAACGAGGGCGTTGAAGTTCAAGCTTCAGCTCGTTCGGCGGATTCACCAAAGCGTGAACTCCAACAAGCCAAACCGGTTGCGGCTGCCGTGCCAGCCGCAAAATCCAAGCCGGCGTCCGTCCCCTTCAACAAGAACGATTTCAAAAACGACCCGCTGATTCAAAAGGCCCTGGAAATTTTCAAAGGCCAGATTGTGGAAGTCCGCGCGTAATTTCCCCCCAACTCTCAACCCTCAACCCTCAACTTCTAAAATGTCCAGCATCGGCAAACTCATGAAACAGGCTGCGCGAATGCAGCAGCAAATGGAACAGGTGCAGGCGCAGCTCGCGGCGCGCACCGTCGAGGCCACCAGCGGCGGCGGCGCGGTCCAGGTAACCGCCAGGTGCGACGGCACCATTGCCTCGGTGAAAATCGATCCGCAGGCGCTCAATCCGTCCGACGCACAGTTGCTCGAAGACATGATTGTGACCGCGGCGAACCAGGCGCTCGGCCAGGCCAAGGAAATTTCCAACGCCGAAATGGGCAAGGTCACCGCCGGTCTCAACTTGCCGGGATTTGGCTGATGTTGAGCAGATGGTTAAAAAGTTAAATGAGCAACCGGTTAAATGAGGTAAATGAGCAGCGCGTTTTTCGCTGCTAGGACGCAAACCATTTAACCAACCACTTATTTAACCAATCACCCATTTGACCATGCTTCCCGATTCCATCGCCGCCCTGATTTCCGCGCTGAACAAACTGCCCGGCATCGGACCGCGTTCCGCCGAACGCATCGCGCTGCACATCGTCCAGGCCGATTCGGCGGTGGTGAAACAACTGGCCGAGACGATGCTTCACGCACGGGAGAAAATCCGGTTTTGCACGACGTGCGGCGCGTTGACCGAAAAATCCCCCTGCTCCATTTGCGATGATCACCGCCGTGATTCCTCATTGGTGTGCGTGGTCGAGCGCGCGGTGGACATTCTGAGCATTGAAAAATCCGGCACGTATCGCGGCAAATTTCACGTGCTCGGCGGGAATATTTCGCCGCTCGACGGCGTTGAACCCGATGACCTGAGCATCGGCACGCTGGAAAAACGCCTGACGCAGGAACCCATCAAGGAAATTATCATTGCGCTGGGCACCGATGTGGAAGGCGACGCGACGAGCCATTACCTGGCCAAACGGCTGGCGCGCAAAGGGCTTAAAATATCGCGCATTGCCTATGGTCTGCCCGCCGGGAGCGGACTGGAGTTTGCCGACGAACTGACGTTGAGCCGCGCGCTGGAAGGCCGCAGGGAAATGTCGTGAACACGGTTGTCGTCTTTGATCTCGGCAAGGTCCTGGTGGATTTCGATTATCACATCGCCATCCCGCGCATCGCCGCGCACAGCCCGCTGTCGCCCGCCGAAATCAAAAGTTTCTTCTTCCAATCCCCCCTGCTGGTGGACTACGAGTCCGGCCGGATTTCCCGGCTTGAATTTTTCGAGCAGGCGCGCCGGGTCACCGGTTTTCGCGGCACGTTTGAGGAGTTCGGCGAATTTTTCGCGGATATTTTCACGGCGATTCCGCCAATGATTGAACTTCACGCCGGACTCCATCGCCGCGGCATCCCGACCTACATTTTTTCGAACACCAACGACCTCGCCGTCGAACATGTCCGGCGGAGCTTTCCGTTCTTCCACAATTTTGACGGCTACATATTTTCTTACGAGGTCAGGGCCATGAAGCCGGATGCCAAAATTTACGAGGCGCTGGAAAGACTGGCCGGCCGGCGCGGCGCGGACATTGTTTATCTGGACGACCGGCCGGAAAACGTGGCCGGCGGCGCGGCGCGCGGCTGGCGGACGATTTTGCACGAGACCCCGGAAAAAACGCGGAGGGCGCTGGAAAAGTTCGAGTTGCTGTAACAGCCGACGTGAGTCGGCTCTGACTTCTTGAAAAATGAGCGGACTAACATCCACTGCCATTAACCGGAATTTAACGCGGTTTGACCAGCTTGACCGGCTTGAGGCCGACCTCGTGGGCAATGTCGTCGAACTCATCGCGGCTGACCTCTTCGAGTTGTTTGCCGCGGGCCTTGAGCTTTTCGTTGATTTTGACGGCCTTTTCGGTCATCACCTCGTGCGTTTCCTCCGTGCCGCCGACGAGCGCGAAATTCGGCCCGGTCGTCAGCCGTTTGTGCCCGTCGGAATCAAGGCCGACGCCGAGCATTAAAGCTTTGCGTTTTTTCTTTTGCGGCGCGTTCGCCATGAATTCAAGCTAAGGGCGGCTGCCATCGCGGTCAAGTCACAGGTGCAGCCGGCTCCGGAATGTCCGGCTTGACTGAAACGGAGCGCCTCTTACATTGGCCCGGTTTTCGCAAACCCGGTCAATCAGCATGCGTCAAATTGAATGAAGAATCCTTGGGTGTCTCTCGCCAGCCTGTCGCTGGTGGTTTTTGCCGGCTTCGTGGTGGCCTGGCAGGTTCTGCATTGCCACGCAAAACAAGAAACGGTTTATACGTCCATCGTTCAGTCCTGCATTGAAGCGGAAACACTGGCGCAGATCCCCGCCATTATGGGGAGGGAGTACCGGATCAATTTTGTCTCGGGATCAGACCGCTATCTCGACATGGCGTTGCCACCGGATGCGCGTGTCTTCATGACCGACATGACCGGTCCCACCAATTACAGCCGGCTTTTGTACTATTATTACATGACCTATTACCTGTTTCCGCGCGAGGTGGGAACGAGCCTGGATCATACAACCTGCATCACCAAGGACCAGCTGCTTGGCCGGACATCCGAATCCGACCAGGAAATTCTCACCAACGGATACGATGTACGAATCGACATCGGCACCAACGCCGTCATGTATCCGAAAGCCCTCAGCGATCTGGCCATCAGAAATCTGGTTAACCCGGTTTGGTTCGACTCCTATTTTGACCTGGTCATCGCCTTCCTGCTTCCCCTGCTGACCACCCTGGCAGGGATGTGGCTGTTCCGCTTTTTGTTCCCCAGCCTGAGCGGGCCGATGCCGCTGCTGGAACAGTTGGCGTGCGGTCTGGGACTGGGGATGATGGCCGTGGCCGCATTCACGCTGGGCTTCAAACTGTGCGGCTGGCACGGACACCATCTGGTGTTTCTCACGACCGCCGCGGGGGCCATTGCGGAAATCTGGTGCAACCGCAAAGTCTATGGGACTGGGATGGCTGACGGTTGCAGGAAGATGGTTCACCATCCCGTTATTGCCGCTGTTTTTGTGGCCGGAGCGCTGGTTTTTCTGATTCTCTTCCGTCTGGCCGGGTTGCAGGGGCTTATGGATTATGACGCGGTAATGGCGTGGTCGCTCAAAGCGAAGATCATGCACCTCTATGCCGGAAATGAGATGGTGCAATGGTTTTCCAATCCGCGTCTGGCCAATGCGCATCTCGATTACCCCACGCTCGTACCCTCGTTGCATTCAGCCACGTATGACTCGATCGGTCATGTGGACGAGTTTGTCACCAAATTCTGGCCCGCCTGGATGCTGCTTATTCTCCTCGGCGCCCTGGCCTCCCTGAACCGTGGCGGGAATGGCCGGTTTTACGCCCCGTATTTTGGTCTTCTGGGTGTATTGCTGCTGCCAGCCACACAGAAATATGTCCAGATGGAAGGCGCCGTCATGCCCATGGTCTTCTTCACCGTCATGGGCTTCGTGCAATGCGCTTTGTGGCTGGCCGCGAAGAATCCCGCCCGGCTCGGTCTTGGACTGACGTTCTTGTTTGGGGCCGCCATGTCAAAGTTTGAGGGCTTCATTTTTCTGGCCTTGCTGGGAGGCTGGCTGCTGCTGCCTTCGGCCCGGCTCCCTTTGAAACTATTGCCACGCTTCTGGTGGCCAGTGGTGTTCTGCCTGCTGGTGGCTTTACCCTTCGTCTGCTTGCGTCTTCAAATACCCACATTGAATTACGAATCGAACTGGGCCGGTCACGTCCTGCACCATCCGGCCACCCTGCTTTCAACCCTTGCCAACTGGCTCCCCCTCTTCAAAATCGAGCTGGCGCGTTTGTTTGTGAATCCCGACTTTGCCAGTTGGAATGGTGAAGACGGACAGCTTCATTGGATCGGCAAATGGGACGGCCTTTCATCGCTGTATAATCCTACGACCCTTGTTTTGGGATGGCTCTGCCTGTTGCTGTCGGTGGCGCTTTGGTTTGCCATCCCCACCCGCCGCCAAATCGCCGTCTGGATCCTGGTTATGTTTCTCGGTGCCGTGGCTGCGTTAAGCGGTGTGTTTGCCTGTTTCGCCGACATCACCAGTCTGAATGCGGCGATCGGTTATACGGTTGACCCCCACGGAGCCCGATACCTCTTGCCCATGCTGCTGGCCTGGTTCGCCACGACACTAACCCTGCTTTTTTCGGATCAGCATTTGATTGAACCAACTCCCGGCACAACTACAGGTGATCCTCGCCCGACGGCATCCGTCAACCCTCCTACGGGAGTGAACGCTGCGCCCTAATCATTTGCACCGCGAACGGGTACCGTCAATGGCTTCCCATTGTCGCCGGAATTTAAATTCAACAAAAATGGCACGGCAATTTTCACCCATTCCTGCGGCGTGGGATACCCCGAAGCCAAACTGCCGAAACAACGGCGCAGCATGCCGGTGTTGATGATGCCGGGATTGAGCGGCACGGCGGCCATGCCCGGCGGCAATTCCTGCGCCAGCGCCTGCGTGAGACCTTCAATCGCCCATTTGGTCGCGCAATACGGCGCAACTTCCGCAGCCGTCGAGCGTCCCCAGCCGGAACTGAAATTGACGATGACGCCGCTTTTGCATTTTACCATCGCCGGAACAAAATGGCGGATGACATTCGCCGTGCCCTTGAGGTTCACGTCCACCACGTCGGAAAATTCCCGCGCGCCAATTTCCCACAAGCGCGCGTTGCGGTTGATGAGGCCGGCGTTGTTCAAAAGCAAATCCGGCGCGCCGTGGGATTTCAAAATCCGTTTTGCCCACGCAACGACCTGTCCGTCGTTGGCCACGTCCACCACCGCAAAATCATGCGGCGGCCCGAATTGTTTTTGCAACCGTGCGATATCGTCCGCTGAACGTCCGGAACCGAGCACGGTGTGGCCCAGCCGGATGAATTCCTCCGCCATCGCGCGCCCGAGTCCGCGCGATACGCCGGTGATCAAAACGACTTTCCCGTTCGCAGGCATAAGTAATCATGTTCCAAAACAGTACTGTGAGGCACGCCCAAACTGCCCGGACAAGGTTGTCAACCGGTTGTTTTTGCCGGAAACCAGATGTGCTAATGTCAGATTTCAGTGCCACCTATACTTTGCGGTTCTGGTGACGAAACCCTTTGCCTATCCCCTTGCCGTGTGCATAATCAAATCGTTGGCTTTTATTTACATAGCCATGTCTGTCGGAACAAAATTCTGGTGGATTTTACACTGATGAAAATCGCTGCAACGAATACATGCTCTCGCAAACTGACAACCCCCACTGGATGCTGCGGCCCGACGTCGTCTCTACCGTGCTGAACGACGGCGCGGTAATTCTCGACTTGCGCTCAAAATTCTTTTTCTCCGCCAACCCGACCGGCTGGGCCATCGCCCGGATGTTCGAGACCGGAGCGACGCGGGCTGAAGTGCATGGCGCTTGCCGGAAATGGGGTGCTGCCGACGCCGGCATCCCGGAGATCGACGCTTTGATTGACCAGATGATCTCGGAAGGTCTGGTCGAATCCGTGAGCGCTCCTGCCGCTGCGACCGACGGGTTCACGGTGACGGCCTGGGTTTCACCCACGTTGAGTAAACACAACGAACCGCTCCAGCGAATCATGGTCAGCGCATTTGATCCCGGTTTGCCGCTGGCCGAATGACTCCCGCTGTGACCGCACAGGAACCATGCACCGCTGCCTATTTGTGCGGCCCGGTAAAACTTTCACTGACATTCAATGAATGTTCACTGCAAAACAAACTGGACGGATTGTTGAGCCAATATGATGCGCCCTGGCCGGCGCCCGCCACGGAAGTATTTGTGACAATCGAGCAAGGATTGCCACCAGATGACATCCCGAAACCTGCCGGCGTTTATTTGCGTTCGTATCGGTTGCGCGTGGACCGTCGCGGCACTCATCTTGTTTCGCTCAGCAATGTTGGCGTCTGGATGGACTTTGCTGAAGCGGCCAAACGGGCACGGATCATTGCGCCCCGTCATTCCGACCAGGAGACAGTGGTTGAAGAAGTTGAACAACAATTGGTATTACTGCTGGCCCGCGCCTGGGCCGGCCAGGGTTGGACTCCGCTTCATGCCGGCTCACTGATTCCACCAGGGGTAACGGATTGCGTTCTCGTCTGCGCTCCTTCCGGCGTTGGAAAAACCACGCTGATCAGCGCACTGCTTGGCCGTGGATGGCGCACCTTGGGAGACGACAAGGTGTTGCTGCGAAAAGAGAACGGCCACGTCGTGGCACGCGCCTTGTCCCGCCGCGTTCATTTGCATCCCGCGCTGGCAAATTGGTTTCCCGAAATCGGGGAGATTGAAAAGTGGCCGCGTTACTCGCGCTGGACGGAAAAGCGCATGGTAAAAACGGAGACAATCTGGCCGGGACAATTGATGGTTTCCGCAATTCCAGCCGGACTGGTGCAACTGGCCCGGGCTGAAAATGGTCCGGCATTGGAAGTGGAACCGTTTGATTCCATTCGCACGCTGCACAGCTTGCTGCGCCAGATTGTAATTCCCGCCCATACGGCGGACGCCCGCCCGCTCGTTTCGTGCGCGGCGGCAACGGCTGGCCGGCTCCGCGCGGCGCTCGTCACAGTGGGCAACAACGCGTTTTCGAATTCTTCAACCGCCGGCCTTCTGGAAGAAACCGTGCGAGGATTATTACCATGAGCCATTCACCCGCAGTCAGCGTCGTAATTCCGGTGCTCAATGGCGAAGCGACCCTGGGCAATCTGCTTGCCGCATTGAAAAATCAAGCCGGCGCAGGCGCGTTTGAAATCGTTGTCGTGGACAACGGCTCGGCTGATCGCACCATGGACATTGCCCGCGCCTCTGGTGCAATCGTTTTGCAACAACCGGTTCGCGGCCCCTCTGCTGCGCGCAATCTGGGCTTGAATCACGTGCGGGCAGAGATTGTGGTTTTCACCGATTCCGACACGATTCCGTCGCGCCGCTGGCTGGCGGCGTTGCTGGCAGCATTTGCGGATCCTGATGTTATTATTGCCACCGGCCCAATCCTTGGCTGGAAACCCGCCAGCGCCGCGGAACGCTATTCCAGCGCGCGTGCCAGCTTCTCCCGCAAATACACCGCCGAACATCCGCGGCATCCTTTCGCCATGGGAATGAACCTTGCTGTGCGGCACGAAAACGCCAGCGCGATTGGCGGATGGGACGAGTCCATGACCAGCGGCGAAGACGTGGATTTCTGCTTTCGGTTGCGGTTGCGGTTTGGAAACGCCATACGCTTTGTCGAACAAGCCGTGTTATTCCATCAGCATCGTTGCAGTGATGAAGCTCTCTGGCGGCAAGCCCGCTGGTATGGCGCCGGCCATGCACTCGTTCATCAGCGTCATTTGCGATGGACACCGCTGCATTCCGCAACGGTATATCTAACGATTGGTCTTTTGTATCTGGCGGTGCCGGTAATCGCCCTGGCCCGGGCCCTGCGGTTGATCAGCGCGCAGCGGTTTGAATTTGAACATTATCATCGCCAATGGGTGCGTCATTTTTGGTTTGGGTTCTTTGAAAAATGGAAAAACCGCACCACATAAACCCCCGCGTCTCTGTTGTCATCCCCGCACTCAACGCCGAATCCTGCATCGCCGATGCGGTTCGGGCAGTTGTGACACAACACCTGCCACCGGGTGATTTTGAATGCATTGTGGCCGTGGATGCCGGCACACGTGACCACACCGCGGAAGCCGCCAAATGCGCCGGAGCCACAATGGTGTTGCGGCCGGATGTTCGTGGCCAAGCGGTCGTGCGCAATGCGGGCGTCGAGCGCGCCCGCGGAGAATGGATTGGGTTTACCGACGCGGACTGCGTGCCATCACGCCGCTGGCTGTCCGCCTTGCTGGCGGCCGCGCAAACCGCCGACCGATCGACACTCGCGCTGGCCGGCAAAACCATTGGTCTCAACTCCCAAACCCCGGCCGCCCGTTTCATGGATCTCATCGGCGCGCTTGATGCGGAAACATATTTGCGGCACGAAGCGATGCCGTGGGCGCCTTCCGTCAATCTTGCCTGCCGGCGTGCCGACTTGCTGGCCGTTGGTGGATTCGATCCGGAGTTCAAGTCATATGAAGCGGCCGATCTGATGTTGCGGATGACGGAGCGCTTTGGCGGACGAATTCTCTACGTACCCACGGCCGTGGTGATGCATCGCCATCGTTCCACCTGGCGGGAGCTTTGGAAACAACAATTGGGTTACGGCGGCGGTTATGCGCAATTTCTTTTGCGGCACGCCGACCGCTGGCCATGGTCAGCCGGGCGCGAGGCCGGCGCCTGGATGCGTTTGTTCACTCTGGCCGCTCAAGCCGCCACTGCTCGCGGAGAACAGGGTCTGGTACGCCGCGGTCTTCTGCTGAAGAACCTCGCCCAACGCATCGGTTTTGCCTCAACGTTCTTCTCGCCTCGGAAGCGCAGCCGCATCAACGGCGGGGAGGCTCGCGCATGAAAACGTCTCCGCTGTTAAAAATGTCCGGAAGCGGCCTGCCGTTGTGGCTCGCCGTCGGGCATTTCATCCTGCGCGCCCCGGCGCGGTTGGCGCGAACAGAATTGCCAGTGTTTCTCGCACGCATCGCCGCCCAACCGCGCGACAGTTCAAACTTTCCACGCATTGACCGCCTTGCACGCCGCTGGCTCCGCCTGCCGCTCATGCGTTCACGCGACACCTGTTATCTGCGATCACTGGTGCTGTTCCGGTTCATGGCTGCCAACGGCAGCTGTCTCTGCCTGCACTTCGGGGTGGATGAGCCGCGCGACACCAACGAGCGATTGCACGGACATGCCTGGGTCAGCCTTGACGGCCGGGCGCTCAATCCACCCGGCACCCTGGCGGAGGGGAGGCTGAAAGAAATTTATCGTTTCTCCACACTCACCGGCGGCTCTTCAACATCTGGCGCAACGTTCGCCGCCGCCATGTTACGCCGCGGCGATGTGCCCCCTGCGATCGCACCACCACCGCCGGCGTCATAAGCAGCCGAACCATCCGGCGCGGCCAGCGCAGTTCCAGCCGTCCGAGCAGTTGCGTACAGGCCGGCTCATTCAAGGAACGCGCCGTCAAATCCAACGCGGTGGCCAGAGATAAACCGGCGCCTGTTTTCGCCACACATTCCTGCAACGACTTCTCATCAACCGGCCCAGCCCGGCCTCGCACCACCTGCACGATGTCGCACAGATGTTGCACTTTCTCGAAGCCATGACTGGCCGCGCCATGCACCGCCGCGATGATCAACAATCCCGCCGGAGCGGCGCGTGGCCGTCCATCCGGTCCGTGTTCGAACGGCAAATCTTCCAGCCGCACGGACACACCACGCCGGATGGTGGGAGAATTAACCAGATTGTCATGCACTTCAACCATCGCTCCGGGCATTTCCGGATGTTCCCAGGTGCGCTCGGAATAACCACCGGCATATTTTAATCGCGTCTCACGTGTCGAGTATCCCAGCCGCGCCATCGTTGCCTCCACAGCCTTCCAGTCGCCCATGCGAACGAGCAAATCAATATCGCCGAACGTCCGCAACGCGGAGTGCGCATAAAGGCGGACCGCGAAATCCACGCCCTTGAGCACGATGGTTTCAGCGCCGGCTGCGGCAAATTCGCCAACCAGCCTTTGAGCCTCCGCGCCAAGAAACATCGCTATCGCCGAGCGCTGCGCCAGCCGGCTCTTCACCTGCCCCATGGCCTGCGACACCTCTGAAACAGCCCTTGCATCTGCAAGCAATTTTGCCGGTTCGTCGCGCAACAAACATTCGACTTGTCGCAGCACGGCGGGCAAAACCCCGTGCCTATTCGCCAGCAGACAAAGCGACACGACCCCCGGCACATTCAGCCGGCGTCCAGGCAAGAAGCCTCGCGCCCCTTCAGGGTCGGCCAGAGCCAGCAGCCATTCCTCCTCAGGTCTCATAAATGTTTTCCAAGACGAGGACGAACGGGAGGCCACGTTTTCGCGTTTCAACGCTCACGATTGATTTCGCGGATTGAATTTTGACTCGCGCGCGAGCTGCTCCCACATTTTTCGTTCCGCGTCGGTAACCTTGGCGGGCACGGCGATGCGGGTGATGACCATCAGGTCGCCGCGCGCGTCATCGCGGGCCGGCAGGCCGCGGGCGCGCACGCGAAGCTTTTGCCCGTTTTGCGTGCCGGGCGGAATTTTGATGTTCACCCGCCCGTCCAGCGCCGGCACGGAGAGGTTCGCGCCCAGCACGGCTTCCCACGGCGCCAGTTCGGCTTCGTAAATCAAATTGTGGTCCTCGACTTCGAAGTCGGGATGTTTCGCCAGCCGCACGCGCAGATACAAATCGCCCGCCGCGCCGCCGCCCGCGCCGGTTTCACCGCGCCCCGCGAGCCGTAATTTCTGTCCCTCGGTCACGCCGGGCGGAATCTTGACCTGGTGCGTTTCCGTTTTGATCGAGCGCCCGACCGTGTGACGCACATTGACTGTGCGCACCGAGCCGCGCATGGCTTCCTCTAGCGTGACGAGAATGTCGCCCTCAATGTCACGTCCGCGCTCGGCGGGTTTTTCATCCTCAAATCCCGCGGAACGGCCAAAGCCGCCGCCGCCGCCGCGCATTCGCGCCCCAAACAATTCCTCGAAGAAGTCACTGAAGCCCGTGCCGCCAAAATGGGTCTCAAATTCATCGCCCCCGGCGCCGCGCCCGCGAAAAGTCTGGCCGCCGGGAAAATGTTCCCAGCCGGACGGCGGACGAAAATCCGCGCCGGACTTCCAATTTGCGCCCAGTTCGTCGTATTTTTTGCGCTTGGCCGGGTCGCTCAGCACCTCGTAAGCCTCGTTGATTTCCTTGAATTTTTCCTCCGCCTTCTTTTTGTCCTTGGCAACGTCGGGATGATATTGGCGCGCGAGTTTGCGAAAGGATTTTTTCAACTCATCGTCGCTCGCCGTGCGCGGCACGCCGAGGGTTTCGTAGTAATCTTTGTATTGAACGGGCATAGGACAACTTCACGAGAGGATGTGCCCAGACGGCGGGTTTGTCAAAATATCGGTGGCAAGCCGTTTCGAATCTGAACTGACGCCAACGGCAGCGGTTGTCATTTTTCGGGTTTTGAGGTTCGGGTTTCTTTCGGTATTCGGAATGCGAGTTTCAGATTGGGTCAAATTCCGGATTACTTCCCGATTCTCGTGTTGTCCACACTGAGGAAGCGAGTGCCGGCGAAGCTGCCCTCACGCCGCCAGATTTTGAGAAGAATCTGGCTGCCTTTGGCTTGTCGGCCCAGGCGTTTCGCATCCTCGGCATTTCTGACCGGTTGACGGTTGATCTCCACAATCAAGTCGCCGATCTGCAAACCGGCTTCGGCTGCATTCGAGTTCCGGTCCAATTCATATACCAGCGCGCCTTGAACGTTGTTCGGAACGTCCAGTTGTTGGCGAACCGATTGCTCCAGATTCGCAACGGCGACGCCGGCAAGCGCGTCCGTTCTTGATTTATCAGGCGCGGAATTGCCATTGGGGCCGATTTCGTCCCGCGGCACATCATTGGGCAATTCGCCGAGTGCGACCGTGACGGTTTTCGCCTCACCGTTGCGGAGCAGTTTCAGCACGGCCTGGCTCCCCGGCGAATATTCGGAAATCATCAAATCAAAACTGTGCGCATCTGAAATGCCATTGCCATCGAGAGCAACGACGACATCGCCGGATTTGATGCCGGCCTTTTCCGCAGGAGAATTGGGTTCCACATCGCCAATCAGCACTCCATTTTGACCGGGCACATTGAATCCCTCGGCCAGATCGGAAGTAATGTCCTGTATCAAGACCCCATCCAAACAGGCGCGGATGACTTTGCCGCTGCTGATGAGGCGTTCCATGACATGCCGCGCCAGGTTGATCGGCACGGCAAAACCAATGCCCTGATTGCCGCCATTGCTGTTCGGAACAATGGCGGTGTTGATGCCGACCAGGCGGCCTTCGGCATCCACCAATGCGCCGCCGGAATTGCCGGGGTTGATGGCCGCGTCGGTCTGGATAAAATCCTGATATTGGTTGAAGCCGGCGAGGCCATTGCGACTCAGGGCGCTGACGATGCCCATTGTCACCGTCTGGCTGAGGCCAAACGGATTGCCGATGGCCAGGACAACGTCGCCAATTTCCAGTTGCGCGCTGTCGGCGAGTGCGATAGCGGGCAAATCCTTCGCGTCAATTTTCAAAACGGCCACGTCAGTCGGCGGGTCCATGCCCACAACCTTTGCGGTGTATTCTTTTTTGTCACCGACCTTGACCTTGACTTCGTCCGCACCATCCACGACATGATTGGCCGTCAAAATGTAACCATCCGGCGAGACGATGACACCGGAGCCGAGAGCTTTATTCTTGCGAGTGACTTCGCGGCTGCCATAAGGCCCAAACTGATCGCCAAAAAATTGCCGGAAGAACGGGTCGTTAAATAACGGACTCCGAAACAAGCGCATATGGACGACGCGGGTGGTGTAAATGTTGACCACGCTGGGCGCGGCTTTTTTGACAACCGGTGCGAAGCTGATACCGAGTTTGGCGTCGCGATTGACGGGCGCGGTTTCAACCTTGATCGCCGGTTCGGTTTCGCCGGCCCGGGAAGTGAGGAGCAACAGGCCGGCCACGACCAGCGCGCCCGCGATGCCTGAAAGCAATCTAGCCAATAATCTGTAAAAATGTCTCATAGTTTGGTGAAACTATTGACACCGACCCCCGACTGCCTGTTCAAGCCACCCGCGCCTATTTTGCCGGCTGGTTGGTTTGTGGTAGCTGCGTTTGCGACCGCTGGAGCTTTGCCACGTCTTCGGGTTTGATGACCTCGATCTTCGCGCCTTTTTTCATCTCATCAAGCGAAGGCACCTTGATGATGTCGCTGGTGAGCGGGGCATTGGTTGAACCCATCGTTGCCGGCGGTGGCTGAGGTTCGGTGGCAAGCAGTTCAACTTCAAAAATCAAAACGGAATTGGGCGGGATCCCGGGGCGTCCCCGTTCACCATAAGCGAGTTCCGACGGCACAAAAATCTCCCATTTGGAGCCGACTTTCATCTGCGTGAGCGCTTCCATCCAGCCGTGAATCACATTGCCAACGGGAAACTGTGCCGGTCTGCCGCGTTTGATGGAATTGTCGAATTCCGTGCCATCAATCAACGTGCCGCGGTAATTCACCGTTACGACGTCGTTGGACGCTGGAATTATACCGTCGCCATTGGTGATGACTTTGTATTGCAGGCCGTCCGGCAGGGTAATGATCCCCGGGTTGTTTTTGTTTGTGGCCAGAAAGGCTTCGCCTTCCGCCTTGTTTTTTGCAGCAGCCGCTTCGCGTATTTTTTGCTGTTTGGCGGCAAGCTCCTTTTGAAATGTCGTCATCGTCTCCTGTGCCTGTTCCGGTGTGAGCAGCGTGGAGCCGGACAGCAAGTCTGTTATGCCACGCGCGACCAGGTTTGCGTCAACCTCAATCTCTTGACGTTGCAGGGCGTGACCCATTGACATGCCAATGGCGTAACTGATGCGCGCCTTTTTATCACTTAACACATTCGTGCCGGCCGGGATCTGGGCGGCCGGCGTCTGGATGACGGGAGCACCCGGTTTGACGGGGACGGTGTCTGATTTTGAATGGGAGGCGCAACCTGCAAGGCAGGCGATGCCCAGTGAAACAGTCACAGTTAATGCAATGATTTTCATGGTTTTGATTTTTGAAACGTTATTATCGTGATTTGGATGAAAATTGCAATTCCGTTTTATACGCACCCCCGGCGCGCAAAATGATTCCCTTGCTGAACGATTCCGCCTAGACTTGGTCGAAGGTGTGCCCATTGCAATGAGTCATTTAAAAGTAAAAATCTTCGCGCCCATCGCGGCTGCCGCGCTGGCCGGGTCTGTCATCATCGGCTGCGCCATCGCCAAAACTGTTCCCTCGCTCCCGCCGCCGGCAACGCAAACCAGCGTTTCCCCGGCGCGGATGACGCCAACCAACATTCTCCTGGCGCCGGAGGCAAACGACGAGCGCATCGCCTATGTCACGGCGCGGTTGCTGGAGGAATTTCATTACTCGCAACAACTGATCAACCCGGAGATTTCAGGGAAGTTTTTCGACGGTTATCTGGAAACCCTCGATCCGCGGCGCGAAAACTTTCTGCAATCCGATATTGCCGGATTCGCGCACTACCGGACGAATCTTGACTCCTTCACCATCACCACCAACGGCACCGCCGACCTCACGCCCGCGTATGAAATTTACCGGCGGTACCTGGAACGCATCCAACAGCACGCCGACTGCGTGAACGAACTATTGCAGGAGGACAAATTCAAATTTAACACCGACGAACACATTCTGCTCGACCGGCGCAACGCGCCCTATCCCAAAGATCTCGGCGAGGCAAAACAACTCTGGTCGCAGCGATTGCGTTACGAGTATTTGCAGGAAAAACTCAGCCGTGAGATTTCGCCGACCAATAACAATGTGATTTTGACGCTGCCCAAATCCGCCACCGCGGAAATCACCGCCACACTGGCGCGGCATTATCGCTGGAATTTGCACATGGCAACCAATTTGGACAGCACGGGCATTTTGCAGGCGTATCTCAACGCCCTGGCGCACGCCTACGACCCGCATTCGGATTACCTCAACACCGAACACGCGCAGGATTTTTCCATCGGCATGAGCCTCTCGCTGTTCGGCATCGGCGCGCAACTCCGCGAGGACGATGGCTATTGCAAGATTGATCAACTCGTTCACGGCGGTCCGGCGGAAAAAAGCAAACAAATCAAGGAAGGCGACTACATTGTTGCTGTCGCGCAGGGCAATCAACCGCCCGTGAATGTCGTGGACATGGAACTGGGCAAGGTCGTCCAGCTCATTCGCGGCCCCAAAGGAACCGAGGTGCGGCTGACCATCAGCCCGGCGGAAGATCGCGCCCTCCGCCGCGGTTTGACTTTGATCCGCGATGAAATCAAACTCGAAGACCAGGAAGCCAAAGCCCAACTCATCGAATTGCCGGACGGCCACGGCGGCACGACGCGGCTGGGCGTCATTGATTTGCCGTCGTTTTACGCAACAATTGATTTGCCCGGCAACACCGAGCATTCGGCCAAAAGCACCACCGCCGATGTCGCGCGCCTGATTAAAAAACTCCAGGCGGAAAAGACCGCCGGCATCATTCTCGATTTGCGCAGCAACCCCGGCGGGTCGCTCGAAGAAGCCGTCAAATTCACCGGCCTCTTCATCAAAGCCGGCCCCGTCGTGCTCGCCCGCTCGCCCGACGGCTCGGTGAATGTGGACAGCGACACCGATTCATCCGTGCTGTACAACGGCCCGCTTGTCGTACTCGTCAACCGTCTCAGCGCGTCCGCGGCGGAAATCGCCGCCGCCGCATTGCAAGATTACGGCCGCGCGCTCATCGTTGGCGACATTTCCACCTTCGGCAAAGGCACGGTGCAGAATTTGAATCTGCTGCGCCCATTCTTCGCCAGACCCGCCACCGCGTCCGCGACCAATGATCCCGGCACGGTCAAAATCACCATCCGCAAATTTTATCGCGTCAGCGGAGCTTCGACGCAGTTGAAAGGCGTGATGCCGGACCTCGTGCTGCCGGACGTGTTGAATTATTCGACCCAGTTTGGCGAATCCTCGCTCGAAAATCCGCTGCCCTGGGACACCATTCCGAGTGCGAACTACTCCAAATTGAATCTGGTGCAACCGCATCTCGACGAATTGCGCCGGAGTTCGAGTGCGCGCATCGCCACGAATCAGGATTTCGTTTATATCCGGCAGGACATTGATCAATTCCAAAAATTGCAGGCCGACAAAACCGCCTCGCTCAACGAACGCGAACGTTTGAAAGAACGGCAGGAAGCCGACGCCCGCCAGAAGGCACGCGATCAGGAACGCGCCGCGCGCAAGGCGCCGGCCGTGAAAATTTATGAATTGACCGTCGAAAAAGCCGATGAACCCGGCCTCCCGCCGCCGCTGGTGGAAACCAACAGCATCGCGGCAAATCCACCCCTTCGGCCGGGCCCGCTCCCAACGCCGGTCGGGACCACAATTAACCCGGAGCCAACGCCCAAGCCGCCCGCCGTTGACCCCATGCTGGACGAAACGGAACGGATTCTGGAAGATTACATTCCACTTTTGTCGTCGAAACAGATGTTGATTGCCAATTAACGAAAATCCATGAAAACCCTCGCTGCGTTTTTTTGTTTGTTGTTCGTAACCAGCGGCGGTCTCGCCGACCCTTATTCGGCGGCCATCCGGCAGGCCAAAAACGTCGCCGCCAATGCCAGCAGCACGCGGCAGGACAATGACAATCCACCACCGGCACAGCCGCCGCCCGCTCCACCGCCGCAAAACAATCCGCCACCGGACCCGGTGCTCGAAGCCACCCGGCAAAACATCGCCGGCCTTCGGGTTGATTTTGACGCCTTCGGCGACCGGGCCGACACCAATTCGGCGGCCGCGCAAAAGCCGTCGTTGATGAGTCATCTGACGGCGGCGGCCTCGGGCACGAAACCGCCGCCCACGTCCGTTGCCAAGCTGGCGGATGACCTGATGACCGCCATGGCTGGAAATGAAAAACTGCGCCCGCAACATCAAAAACTGGCGCAGGATGTCCATGCCCTTTTCAACAGTTCGCATCTTTCGCCGGCGCAACAGCAGAAAATTATCGCCGGCGTCCAAACCCTTTTGCAAAACGGCGGCGTGTCGCTGGACAATGCCACAAACATCGTCAACGACGTCAAGACCATTGCCACCGAAACCCAATGAGCGCGTTCACCGGATCGAATGTCCGGTTTGCAAAAGCAGTCAGGCTGCTTTTTTTGAATTTGAAAAACATCCAACAACCAACATCGAACATCGAACTTCGAACATCCATTGGTTGCCGCGCGCGGTTTCATTGGATGTTGGGCGTTGGATGTTCGATGTTCGATGTTTCCAATTAAAAAATGACGCCGATAACTGGCATTTTAGCCATTTTCGCCGCGCTGAATTTATCCGCGCTCGCGCAACCCAACAACGCCATGAACACAAACAAAACTGAATCCGCCACGTTTGGCGGCGGCTGCTTCTGGTGCATGGAAGCCGTCTTCGAGCGGCTGCCCGGCGTCAAATCCGTCGCCAGCGGCTTTGCCGGTGGCCACACCGCGAACCCGACTTACGAACAGGTTTGCACCGGCACCACCGGCCATGCCGAGGTGACCCAAATCGAATTTGACCCGGCCAAAATCTCCTACGAGAAGCTGCTCGACGTGTTCTGGCAGGCGCATGACCCGACCACGCTCAATCGTCAGGGCGCGGATGAAGGCACGCAATACCGCTCCCTCATCCTTTATCACAGCGAAGCGCAAAAATTGGCGGCGGAAAAATCAAAGGCCGCGGCGCAAAACAATTTCAAGCACCCCATCGTCACTGAAATCGTGCCGTTCGTGAAATTTTACAAAGCGGAGGGTTACCATCAGGAATACTACGACAACAATTCCAACAACGGTTACTGCCGGGTGGTGATCGCGCCCAAACTGGAGAAGCTGGAAAAGGCGGGGATAATTCAAAGCCAGCCGCAGAATGAAACCGGACAGTAATGCTTCAAATTCTGCTGGCAAACCGAAGATTACCCTGCCGCGCGCGAATTCATGCTGCGGTTGAATCAAATCGCACCCAACGACGAGCATGCTTATTGGTTGTCTGAAGTGGAAAAGAAATTAAAAACGGGCAACCTGCCGGTTACCAACAACCCGGCTAGCCCGGACGTCAAATAATTTTGTAGCGGCGCTCTGTGAGCGCCGGGGGAATCAACGGCGACGGGCGCAGACCTCCGCTTCAGTGCAAAAGCCAACTTTAAACGGTTTCCTTCGACCCTGCGTGAATGCCGGTCCGGCAAAGTAAAAACAAAACATCATTAAGGAAAAATCATTGACACTCCTAATGGCAGCCTGTTATTCTACTACCAGTAGGTAGTGTTCACTGCTCAATTGGCAGCAATCAGAAGCAGCAATCAGAAGCAGCAATCAGAAGCAGCAATCAGAAGCAGCAATCAGAAGCAGCAATCAGAAGCAGCAATCAGAAGCAGCAATCAGAAGCAGCAATTAGAAACACCAATCAGAAACACCAATCAGAAACAAGGAATCATTATGAAGAAATCCAAAATTATATCGACTCTTGCACTGGTGATGGCTGTCGTCGCAGCCCGTGCCCAGTACACCGAAATTAACATCAGCTCCCGGGTTAACGCTGACATCCAGACCTACACCTATGGAAACAGCTACCCGACAGGCGGAAGCCCGCTCAATGTAGGCGGGGTTCCGTTTGGACTGGCTCTGCTGAACAATATTCCCGATACGACCGGCGTTGTCCAGACTCCGTACAACGGAGGGAAAGTGCAATCGTACACGTTCTCCGTCCAGCCCGGCATCTACGCCACAGTCTTATACACCCTTGTAAACACGTCATGGGGCGAGGCCGGCGTGAACGAAGGGAGCGTCGTGGTTGCGGGTTCTCGTGGAGAAACCGCCACGTTGAACCTTATCGAAGGCTTCAATGTCCGCGACCATGCCAACGCCGTAAACTGCAATACTTTAACGGATCCCACGGTGGTGTCAGCCAACTTCGGAAATCTGGAAACCGGCCTAGCCCGGCTGGACCGGCAGGAGTTGGTGCTTCCATCGTCGTTCAACGGAGACACCGTCACCTCGATCACGTTCAATGGCATCGGCAACGGTGAACCAAACGGCCAGCCGTTCCTCGCCGGGATGACGCTCGAGTCCGTACCGGAGCCTGCCTCACTTGTTGTGTTCGGGCTCGGCGCGCTAATTCTCGTCGTCCGGCGCATGCACCGATAAAGCCTGCTCGTAGAGAAGTACATTGGGGACCGCCGGTTAACTATCCACTTGGGTCACGTATACCGGCGGTTTTTTTCTTTTTTAATCCGCCAATAATCCGCTCCCGGCGATCCAGAATCGCGGCTATACGGTTGAATAATTTAGCTGGGCACTCGTGGCTTCGTATAAGGGTGTAGCGTTGAATTATGTTGTCTTTGGGTAAATAAATAAAAAACCGGCGACCCGTTGCCGGATCGCCGTTTTGAATTTTTCGACCGGGATTATATTCCCTTTTTGATCATCAGCTTGACGAGGTCGCCGACGCGGCAACTGTAACCCCATTCGTTGTCGTACCAGCTCACGAGCTTGAAGAATTTCTTGTTCAATTCCATGCCCGCACCCTGGTCGAAGATTGAGGACAACTCGCAATGGATGAAATCCGAACTGACCACTTCGTCATCGGTGTAGCCCAGGATGCCCTTGAGATAGGTCTCGCTGGCCTTCTTCATCGCGGCGCAGATTTCCTTGTAGCTCGTTTCCTTCACCGTTCTCACCGTGAGGTCCACCACCGAGACAGTCGGGGTCGGCACGCGGATGGCCATGCCGGTGAGCTTGCCCTTCACTTCGGGCAGCACGAGGCCGACGGCCTTGGCCGCGCCGGTGGTGGAAGGAATCAAATTGATGGCCGCGCTGCGACCACCCTTCCAGTCTTTCTTGCTGGGGCCGTCCACGGTTTTTTGCGTGGCGGTGTAGGAATGAATCGTGGTCATCAAACCTTCTTCGATGCCGAACCCTTCCTTGAGCAGCACATGGACAACCGGCGCGAGGCAGTTCGTGGTGCAGGAGGCGTTGGAAATTACATGGTGTTGCTTGGCATCATATTTGCCATCGTTCACGCCCATGACGACCGTGAGGCAATCGCCCTTGGCCGGGGCGGAAATGATGACTTTCTTCGCGCCGGCGGTGATGTGGCCCTGCGATTTCTCGACGGCGGTGAAAAGACCGGTTGACTCGATGACCAGTTCCACGCCCATCGCCTTCCACGGCAATTCCGCGGGTGACTTGGCGCTGACAACTTTGATGTCCTTGCCATTGACGACGAGGATGTCCGGATCGGCTTCCTCGGCCTTTTTGCCTGCGGCGGTGGCCTTGGCCACGGCATCCGGGGAAGTTTTGCTGTCCACCTTGCCCTTGAAGCGGCCCTGGATGGAATCGTATTTGAGCAGATACGCAAGGTTGTCCGCCGGAACGATATCGCCCACGGCGACCACCTCAATGTCCTTGCCCACCAGTCCTTGTTCGACCAGCGCCCGGAACACCAGGCGCCCAATACGGCCGAACCCGTTGATTGCTACTTTGACTGCCATAATTTTTTATCCTTTTCCAATAAAATGGTTGAAACCGAACCGGCAGTTTAGCCATGCCCGCCCAAGCGTCAATTAAGAATTCAGGAACGAAATTGCAAAAACCTCGCCAATTCTTGCCTTGTCCGAAGAATTTAATGAATCGCCCAACGTCGAAAAAAGCGTGAATTCGCACGACGGTATTGGCCGGCCATCCGCTGTTCCGCCCATCACATGATTTCCGGGAAATTGGTGGATCCTGTGGGCGGCGGCGGCGCATGGGTTGGTTGCGTGGCTGCCGGAACATTGGTTGAGTCGGTTGAGTCCAGCACAGTCAATTGATTGGTGCTGTCCAGCACGATCTCCGGCTTGTCATGGTAGTTTTTGATTTTGCCTTTTATTTCCACCGCTTTTCCGTCCAGCGCTGTCACGTCGGCAAGATATGTGCCCGGAAACATGACCACGGTGAACGGCGAGTCCGGGTGGGGCCGGTCCAGATTCAGAAAGATCACCTTGGGACGGATGGTCACTTGCGCCACCCTGCCGGTCACAATCATTTCCTGACCGTAATGTTTGTCCGCCTCGCCCGTGCCGATTTTCAACAGTGCGGAAGTGTTGGTTTTCGACAGCGTGGGGGCATTGGTGTCCGCCGCGGGCAATTTGATTGCAAATGTCAGGACAACCAGAATCGAAAGAAATGTTCTCATGCAAACAGTGGATGCGTTTTGGCCTGCTTCAGCAACAAAAAACATAAATTGGCCGCCTCCTGCCGGCTGCCACAATGAATTGTTCGCCGCCGCGTCCCCCCTTGATTTCACCGATTTTCCGCCGCCAGAAATCTTTCCGCGTCAATTGCCGCGGCGCAGCCCGCGCCCGCGGCCGTGATGGCCTGCCGGTAAACGTGGTCCGCGCAATCGCCCGCCACAAACACGCCCGGCACATTCGTCATCGTGCCTTTCCGGGAAACGATGTAGCCGTTGGGGTCCATTTCGATTTGCCCCTTGAAAATTTCCGTGTTTGGTCCGTGACCGATGGCGATGAACACGCCCGCGCAGTTCAAAACTGATTCCGCGCCGGTCTTGAGATTTTTCAATTTCACGCCGATGACCTTGTCCTGCTTCACATCAAGAACTTCCGTCACGGTGGAATCCCAAACCGGTTTGATTTTCGGATTCGACAAGGTGCGTTCGGCCATGATTTTTGAGGCGCGCAACGCATCGCGCCGATGCACGAGATGGATGGCCGAGCCGAACCGGGTCAAATAAAGCGCCTCCTCGCACGCGGAATCGCCGCCGCCGACCACGACGAGCGGCTGGTTGCGGAAAACGGGCAGCGCGCCGTCGCAGGTCGCGCAATAGGTCACCCCTTTGGTCTCCAGCAAATCTTCGCCGGGCACACCGAGATGTTTGTGGCTCGCGCCGGTGGCGATGACGACCGCCTGCGCCCCGACCTTTTCGCCGTCCACCGTGAGCGTGAAGGGACGCCTGGAAAAATCCACCGCCTCGACCGTGCCAAAGCTGGCACGCGCGCCAAACCGTTCGGCTTGTTTCTGCATCCGCGTCATCAATTCATAGCCATCCACGCCTTCGGGAAAGCCGGGGAAGTTTTCCACGATGCTGGTGGTGGTGAGCAGGCCGCCGGGCTGGCCGCCGGTGAGGACCAGTGGCGACAAATTGGCGCGCGCGGTGTAAAGCGCCGCCGTCCAGCCCGAGCAGCCCGACCCGATGATGACGACTTTTTCCATAGGCGGGCGAAAGGTAGTGCGTGAATGCGGCGGATGCAAGTTCGACGGCGCGATTGCATTTGCCGGATGCGCCTTTTGTGGTTTTACTGTTGCGAATGAATCGCTCGACTCTCACGTATTTGGCCGGAATGGTCGCCGGTTCGATTTGTTTGAGCGCGCAGCTCATCGGCCACGCACAATCTGCGCCGACAAACTTATGGACGCTCCGGCTGCCGCTTTATACCGCCGATGCTTCTCCGGCCATCGCGCCGGACGGAACGATTTTTCAGGCGACTTTTGAAGGCTATTTGCTGGCGGTTACGCCCCAAGGCCGGAAGAAATGGACTTTCCGGATCAATTCCGAAATCAAATCGTCGCCGGCGATTGCCGAGGACGGAACGATTTACTTCGGGGCGCGCGACCGTAAATTTTATGCTGTCACGTCCCAGGGCAAACTCAAATGGACTTTCCCGACCGGTGCGTGGATTGATTCTTCACCGGCGATTGCCGGGGATGGGACGGTTTATTTTGGTTCATGGGACAATAACTTTTACGCGCTCAATCCTGATGGTTCAAAAAAATGGGTTTTTGCCACGAGCAACATCGTCGTTTCCTCCCCGGCGATTGGAAAGGACGGAACAATTTACTTCGGCTCGCACGATAAAAAGTTTTACGCCTTGAAGCCGGACGGACGTCTTTTGTGGTCGTTCGCCACCGGCGCACCCATCATCTCCTCACCTGCAATCAATGCGGACGGCACGGTTTATTTTACTTCGACCGATGGCAATCTTTATGCATTACGACCGGACGGCTCGGAATTGTGGCGGTTGCACACCGGCGGTGCGACCGAGTCTTCGCCCGTGCTGGACGAAAAAGGCAATCTCTATCTGTTGGCGAATACCATCGGGATTTCCGTCGGCAGCGACGGGAAAATGCAGTGGAAATATAATTTTAGTCCGTTCTTAATTGACACCGCTCCTGCCGTTGCCGCGAACGGCGAAGTGTATTTTGCCACACCGTGGCGAAGGCTGTGTGCTTTTCAATCCAACGGCACCGAACTGTGGTCCGTTGACATGGTTGCAAATCCCGTCGCTTCACCGATGATTGGCGGCGGCGGGACCGTTTATGTGTCCGACGGCCAGTTTTTACGCGCCATCAATTCAACCAACGGGCTGGCGCCACCCGCGAAGAGCTCATGGCCGATGTTCCGCGCCAACGCCCGTCACACCGGCCGGGTGCAAAGTGTGAATTGAACGGCTTCCAGGGTTAATCCCGATTTCCGGCAACCATCGGGCGGAGCGGAATTCCTGTGAGTGACGGCAGCCACCCTCCGCAGTGCTGCCACGGAGGACGGGTCTCGCCGGCCAGTCCCCCGGCATTAAGCCGGCGTTCCCCGGTGTTACAGCCGCTCGCGACCGCCGAAGCCGGTGTCGAGGTCGTTCCAGAATTCGATGTCTTCCTCGTCTTGTTCCCAGCAAAGAAAAACCTCTTCGCCCCCCATGATGGCGGGAAAATCAATCAGGCCGCGCTCCAAATCCTTCACGAAAATCCGGCGGCGTTGAAATTCGGCGAGAACCCCCTGCATGTCCGCAAGCGCGCGAATCCAGTTGTTCACCGTTTTGCCGCCGATGTCGTTCCCCTGCTCCGTCAAACCGCTCAACCGTTTGTCGAAGCGTTCCAATTCTTGCCGCAGCCGGTTGAGTTGCTCCAGCCATTTGCGAATTTGCGGCAACAGCGCGCGCGCCTCGTCGCGAGTGTAATGTTTGTCAAAACGATGTTCCATGGGTTGGGACCGGCCGGCGGATGAAATAAATACCGTTCGCGGCGGCGCGGAGGGCAACCGCACGCGAACGGATGAATCAATGCGCGAGGCAGATTACTTCTGCCAGGTGCGCTTCTTGTGACGATTCAAGCGCAGCTTCTTGCGCCGTTTGTGCTTGTTGATTTTTGCCTTGCGGCGTTTTTTTAATGAACCCATAAGGTGCTGGGGTGATGAATTAGTGGATTGATGGATTAATGCAACTCAAATCTTTCAACCATCCAGTCATCCAACAATCTGTTTTTTAGTACACCACCTTGTTCAGCGGATATTCGATGATGCCTTCCGCGCCGGCGGCTTTGAGTTGCGGAATCAATTCGCGCACGACGTGCTCGTCAATGATCGTCTCCACCGCCACCCAGCCTTTCAGGCTCAGATTGGAAATGGTCGGGTTGCGCAACGCCGGCAGATTCCTGAGCAGGCTCTTGAGATTTTTCTCGGCAATGTTCATTTTCAAACCGACTTTCGCTTCGGCTTCCAGCGCGCCCTTCAACAGCATCGAGAGGGTCTCGATTTTTTTCCGCTTCCAGGAATCCTTCCACGCGTCGTAATTGGCGATGAGCCGCGGCGTGGAACTGAGCAGCTCGTCCACGATGCGCAGTTTGTTCGCGCGCAACGACGAGCCGGTCTCGGTCACTTCCACAATCGCGTCCACCAACTCGTGCGCTTTCACCTCGGTCGCACCCCAGGAAAATTCCACTTCGGCCGTCACCCCGTTTTTCTTCAGATATTTCTTCGTCAGGTTGACCACCTCGGTGGCGATGCGTTTGCCCTGCAAATCCTTGACCGATTTCACCGGCGAGTCTTCCGGCACACACAACACCCAGCGGGCTGGGCGGCGCGATACCTTGCTGAATAGAAACTCGCCGACCTCGTGAACCTTTGAGCCGTTCTCGATGATCCAATCGTAACCGGTGATACCGCAATCGAGATAGCCGTGCTCGACATAACGGCTGATTTCCTGCGCGCGAATCAGCCGGATTTCCAGCTCGTCATCATCCACGTAGGGGATGTAGGAACGGCTGCTGATCTGGATGTTGAAGCCGGCCTTGGCCATCTTTTCGATGGTGGCGTCCTGCAAACTGCCCTTCGGCAGACCGAATCTTAATTTCTTGCTCATTCAAAAAATATTTAATGAAATATTAGCGCGAATGCCGCCTCGGCGAATCCTTCCCGCGCGCGGCCTGGTTAAACTGCCAACTCCGGCGCGAAAATGCCAACTTTTTCATCGGGTCAACGCGAGCGCAACCGGCCACTGCGACCAAGATACGAGGCCGCCCAGCTTTGGAACGCCGGATTCATCCGGCAGTTGGGGAAACCGTTTGAGGCTGCCGGACGAATCCGGCGTTCCGGTGTCAGCGTCCGATTGCATCACGGTGCGTTATTTTGCGCTTTGAATGGTCCACTGGCCGTCCACTTTCACCAGCACGAAGGCACACAGCCCCGACACCGCCTCGCCCGCGTACCAGGTGCCGATGGCTTCCGACACATCGTTTGTCGGGTCGATGGCTTTCGCGCTCAGGATTAGCGCCGGTTTGCCCGTGTCCTTGTCAATCGGCGCCTGGTTCGGACGCAGTTGCGCCCGGGTGCTCGGCTTGATGGGCGGAACATGTTTGGGAAATTTCCGAATCAGCGCCGCCACCCAGTCATTGCTGCCTTCAAGGAAAATCGCCGAATATTGACCGTTGTCCCAAGGGTGTTTTCCCAGCAAATAGCCGTAAACCGCCATTTCGATTTTGAAATCGTCCCGGCCCTCAAGTTTCCGGCTGGCGCCGAGGTCCTCCGCCTTCCGGTCCGTGCGGCACCCGGCCAGCAGACAAAGGAAAACTGCGGCAAAAATAAAAACGGCTTTCATTTTAACCACGGATACACACGGATGGACACGGATGATATAATTCCCTTTCCGTCCCACATCCTTCTGATTGGAGGGGACGGCCACAGGCTGGGTGAGGGCAGCATCTGCTTGCTTTAATCCGTGTTTATCCGTGTTCATCCGTGGTTGATTTACTTTTTCCAAATCACCCGTCGTCCCGCCACCGAAATTTCTCCGCGCGCAATGGCCGCGATGCATTTCGGGTATAGCTCATGCTCGGCAGCTTGAATCCGGTGATGCAGCACCTCCGGCGTGTCATTGTCCAAAACCGGAACTGATTGCTGCCCGATGATCGCGCCGGAATCCACGCCCGCATCCACAAAATGCACCGTGCAACCTGTCAGCTTCACACCGTGATCCAGTGCCTGCTTCCAGGCTTCGAGACCGGGAAACGACGGCAGTAGCGACGGATGGATGTTCACGATGCGCCCCTCGAATGCTCGCAGAAACTCGCCTTTCAGCACCCGCATGAATCCCGCGAGCACAATCAAATCCAACTGCAACATTTGCAGCGCCCCGACAAACGCGCGTTCGGCGTCTTCATCCAGCTTCGTGCGGAATTTTCCCGGCGGGATGAAGTGCGCGGCAATTTTCCGCTCGCTCGCCCGGGTCAGAATTCCCGCGCTTTCGTCGTCGCTCAAGACGATGCCGACTTCCGCCGGAATTTTTCCCGTGGCGCAGGCAATGGCAATCGCGACAAAGTTCGACCCTTTGCCGGAACCCAGCACACCCAGTCGAAATTTATTGCCCACGGCGACTTGAATAACAGAGTGACCGCTTAAAACAAGTGGAAAGGTGAGGATGCTCGTGGAACTCCCGCGTAGGACAGCGCGTCTCGCCTGTCTCTGACTTTCAAAATAATGGAGACAGGCTGGAAGCCTGTCCTACGCAATACCCTACCCCGCCGGATCATAAACCACGCCCATGAATAAAATGGATTTTGTCGAGTCATCGCCAATCACGAAAAAGAAAGGCCGGTCCACAATCATTTTAAAAAACTCCATTGGTTTCCTGATTGCCGAGCTTTTCATGTGGACCGTTGTCACCGCCGCCGCCTCGGTTCCTTCTTCATTCACCTCGACAAAACTTTTCTGCTTCACCTCGCTCACAAACAACGGCTCGTCAGCCATCGCGGAAAAATCGGCGTCGTCAAAGGCGCGTTTCATTCCCAAAGCCTTCAGCGGGTCATTCAATATCACGTCGTAATCCAATTTGAACCGTGGAAGCGCGAGCATCCCTTGTTTGTCTTCAAAATTTGGCAGGATTTTGTCCCGCCACATTTCGGCGTTCAAATCAGCCAGAAGTTTTGTGGGACTGGAATTTGTGTCCGGCAAAAAGAGATACATCCGCAATCGTCCACCGGCATAGGACAGCCGCACAGCTTGAAAGCCGTCACCTTGCTGGTAATTGAAAAGCCCGCTCTGCCACATCGTTGGAACCGGCTTTGGCGTCCCACCGGGCAGGATGTTGAATGCGCGGTCTTTGGTAGACTGCTTGTCAAATGGCCGGTCCCACTTACCCTTGAAATAAATGGCATTGGCCAGAATCACGCGCGTGAGCGGAGGAATCGGCCATCGGACAACTTCCTTGATTTTTCCACGCGTGCTTTTGTCCGCCCAATCGTTGATGGTTTGCGCCGATTCAGGTTTGGTGAAGTCCACCCCTGCCAGTTTCGCCGCAAAAAAGTTTTGGTTGTCGGAAACAAATCCGGGTTTCAGGCGGACTCCTTCCTGATACCAAATCGCATTGGCCAGATCCAAAATCACGTTCGTTTGTGAATTCAGGGACTGATTCAAATCCTTGCAGGCGGCATTCAGCGTTTCCGCCGGCAGATCGGTCGTTTTGAGGACGCGCTGCATTTCCGCCTTCGTCTCGCCACCCGCGCCGTTGCCGACCATTTGCAGCACGGTTGAAACGCTAAATGGCGAGATGAAAACATTTATGCCCGGATGTTCCCGGGTGATTTGTTTCATCAAATCAAACGCGAAGCCCGTGTTGGCCGCGGCCAGCTTCTCCTGATCGGTTGGCGACGCCGCCAGCACCGTCAAGCCGGCGAAGCACAGCAAAACATCGAATCCAAGTTTTTTGCCCATGACAATTGGCATAACAGAGCGTGCCTTCAAAACAAGTTAAAAGGCGAGGATGGGTGCATTTTGCCATCCCCTTGGAAGCGCCGGTGCTCCCGGCCCCAGTTTCGTATTTGCGCAGTAGATTTTTTTAATGACACACCGCTTCGTGGCGTGAACAATGCGGGGACAACGCATGACGGTCACATTGTTCATTCCTTGTTTTATAGACGCGCTGTATCCGCGCGCGGGCATGAGCGTGGTGCAAATCCTCGAACGCCTCGGCCACAAGGTCGTTTGCCCGGTGGAAATCGCCTGCTGCGGCCAGCCCGCCTTCAACTCCGGTTATTGGCCCGAAGCGCGCGCCGTCGCCGTCAAGGTGCTGGAACATCTCAAGGACGCCGAGACGGTGGTCATCGTCTCCGGTTCGTGCGGCGCGATGGTCAAAAACTTTTATCCGCAACTGTTTGCCCACACGCCGCAGGCGGAACTGGCCAGACAGGTCGCAACGCGCGTCTGGGAATTTTCCGACTTCCTGGTCACCAAGCTCGGTGTGACCGACCTCGGCGCAAGGTTTCCGGCCAGGGTCACGTTCCACGACGGCTGCCATGGCCTCCGCGAACTCGGCATCAAAAAGCAGCCGCGCGCGCTGCTCGCCAAGGTCCGCGATTTGCAGCTCATCGAAATGGCCGAGGCCGAGACGTGCTGCGGCTTCGGCGGCACGTTTTCCGCAAAGTTCCCGGCCATCTCGACCGCAATGGGCGAGGTCAAATGCGCCTCCGCCATCGAGACCGGCGCGGATTACATCGTGTCCAACGACTTGAGCTGTCTGATGCACCAGCAAGGATTGCTCAGCCGGCAGGGCAGCAAACTCAAAACCATCCACCTCGCCGAGGTGCTGACGGGCAAATGAATTTTTTAAACCACGGATGAACACGGATAAACACGGATTCGTTACGCGCCAGCGATCCGCTGGTAGGGCGGGCAGTCCTCTGCCCGCCGCTCATGCGAATGCCAAAGATGGCGAGCACGAAGTGACGCACCCTGCCAAACTGTTTTTTATCCGTGTTCATCCGTGCTCATCCTTGGTTAACACCTTTTTGGCATGAGCACGTTCGCGTCACAATTTAAAGAGCAGGCGCGGCGCATGACGCGCGATTTGGGCCATCGCCAGCGCATCCGCGCGGCCTTGCACAATTACGAAATCGCCCGCGACAAACGCAAGGCCTCGTTCCAGGACTGGCAGGCCGCGCGCCAGGCCGCCGCCGAAACGAAGTGGGAAGCCGTCAACCACCTCGACCAATATCTCGTCGAACTTGCGGCCAAACTCGAATCGCGCGGGGCGAAGGTCCATTGGGCGGGCACCGGCGCCCAGGCGTGCGACATCATCGCCGGCATTGTGCGTGACCGAAAGGCGCGCTCGATCATCAAGTCCAAGGCAATGACGTCGGAGGAAATTCATTTGAACGAAGCGCTGGAACATGCCGGTTTTGACGTGCTCGAGTCCGACCTCGGCGAATTCATTGTCCAGCTTCGCCACGAACCGCCGTATCACATCGTTTTTCCCTCGATGCACCTGACGCGCGGTGAAATCCGCGAGTTGTTCCAGCGCGAACTCGGCGACGCGCCCTCGGACAATCCCGAGGAACTCACGATGGTCGCCCGGCGCGTGCTTCGGAAAAAATACATCGCCGCCGACGTCGGCATCACCGGCGCGAATTTCGCCATCGCCGAGACCGGTATGATTTCCATCACCGAAAACGAAGGCAACGCCCGCCTCACCGCCGCGCTGCCGAAGACGATGATTACGCTGCTCGGCATTGAGAAGATTTTGCCGCGGCTGGAGGACCTCGCGCTGTTTCTGCCGATGCTCGCGACCGCCGGGGCCGGCCAGCCGATGTCGGGTTACAACACGCTTTACGGCGGCCCGCGCCAGCCCGGCGAATGCGACGGCCCGGAGGAATTTCACGTGGTGCTGCTCGACAATCACCGCACCACCCTCCTCGCCGACGCCGAGCAGCGCGACGCGCTCCATTGCATCCGCTGCGGCGCGTGCCTGAACGTCTGCCCGATTTTCCGAAACGTCGGCGGCCACACCTATGGCACGACCTACTCCGGCCCCATCGGCTCGGTCATCACGCCGCATTTGCGCGGTTTGCAGGACTGGAAACATCTTTCCTTCGCGTCGTCCCTCTGCGGCGCCTGCACCGAGGCGTGCCCGGTGAAAATTGATTTGCACCATCACCTGCTCCAAAACCGCCGCAACGCCTCGGACCAAAAGCCGTCGTTCTTCGAGCGGCTGGCATACCGGGCGTTTGCCGTCATCGCAAACAGCACGGCCTTGTGGTCCCTCGGCAAGAAACTGGGATGGCTCTTCCAGCCGCTGCAGCGGCCCATCAAGGGCACCGTGCTCGACCCGGCGCAGGCGTGGACAAAAACCCGCGATTTGGCGCCCATTGCGCGCGAGTCATTCAAGGATTGGTGGAGGAAACGGAAATGACCGAACGCGAAAACATTCTCGCCCGCGTCCGCGAGGCGCTGAAGACGCCGGCTCCCCTGCCCGGCTCGCATGATGGCACCCACGCGGCTCCGTTGCCACAACCGCCCGTTGCCGGCGCGCGCCAATGGCTGCCGGCGGTTGGAAAAGATTTCAACGATTGGGTTGAATTGTTCGGCAAAAATGCAGTGGACCTGAAGGCGGATTTTCAAATGCTGAACTCAGCCGACGAAATGCGCCGGGCGCTCATCCGTTTGCGCGATGCGGGAGGCTGGAAACGCGCGGCGTGCCACTCCGGCATGCTGCCGGATGCCATCTGTCCGATCCTGGACCTGCCGCTGTTGCGAACCGACCGCCCTTACGACGTTCACGCGCTCGAAGCCTGTGACGTGGGCATTAGCGAATGCGACGCGCTCATCGCGCAGACTGGCAGCGTGCTGGTGACGAGCCGCAGCGCGGGCGGACGCGCGCTGTCCGTGCTGCCGCCGCATCACGTCGTGCTCGCGCGGCGCGACCAGCTCGTGCCCGATCTGCCCGCCGCGTTTGATTTGGTGAAAAAGAGATACGCGGACAATTATCCGAGCATGATTTCGTTCATCACCGGCCCCAGCCGCACCGGCGACATCGAACGCATCTTGGTGCTCGGCGCACATGGCCCGAAAAAACTGACCGTGCTGTGTTTTTGAAACGGAGGCAATTGGCCGGCCCACTTTGCGGTTTGCCGCACCGTCAGGGTTATCCCGGAATACCGGGTGCAATTTCACCCTATTGGGGACTGGTTCATTACCAATATTTTTGTTGAATTATTGTATTGAAACCTGCGCCGCTCTCGCGCAGTGTCTCATCATCATGAGAGCGAAGCCTTTCCCTCTCCGCTGCGGCTCGTCTGGCACAGATAAAAGTTCCATAATCTCGGCAGTTCTTTTTTCCGAGTTCAAGCACACTTCATGAGCCTATGAATCCTGACACAGCCATTCCGGATGGCAAAAAGATTTTGGTGGTGGATGATGATCAGATCATTCTCAAAGCATTGTCCATTATGTTGATTTCCAATGGTTATCAGGTGTTCACGGCCACTGATGGGCCGGGAGCCGCCACCATGGTTGCCCGGGAAAGGCCGGATTTGATCTTGCTTGACCTCCTGTTTCCGCCCGATGCGGCGAATGTCGGCGGGGCGTTACAGGACGGGTTCTTCATCATTGAATGGCTTCGTCGCATGGGCAAAGCCCAGGACATTCCCATTATCATCATTTCCGGGGACAAGTCAGTGAAAGACAAGAAGACCGCCCTGGCCGCCGGAGCGGTGGGGTTCTTTCCCAAGCCGATTGACCGCATCGCATTGTTGGCCGCCATTCGCGCCACGCTCGGCGAAGGTGGGGATAACCAGACGCCTGCCTCAGCCTGAATTTCGAGGACCGGGCCGGTGACATTGCGTCAGTCCCCGCTTTTTTACACGCCACCGAACCTTCGATGGCGGCGGGCGTAGTCCTCCAGCGCGGCGAAAAACTGCGGCTTGCGGAAATCCGGCCACAGCGTGGGCGTGATGACCAGTTCGGCGTAGGAAATCTGCCAGAGCAGAAAATTGCTCACCCGCATCTCGCCGCTTGTGCGAATCAGCAGGTCCGGGTCGGGAATGTTCCGCGTCCAAAGATGCTGCGAAATGACTTCCTCGGTGATGTCAGCCGGTTCGAGCTTGCCGTCCCTGGCCTTTTCCGCGATGCGCCGCACGGCATCCACAATTTCAATGCGGCTGCCATAGCTCAACGCCATGACGAGCGTGAGGCCGCTGTTTTTGGAAAGGGTCGCAATGGATTTCTTGAGATGTTCCTGCACATTTTCCGGCAGGCGGTAAATCTGCCCGATGACTTCCAGCCGCACGTTGTTTTTGTTCAACTCCGGCGTTTCGGTCTTGAGATAGTGGATGAGATATTTCATCAACGCATCCACCTCGTCCTTGGGGCGATTCCAATTCTCGGCGGAAAAAGCGTAGAGCGTCAGATACTTGACGCCGAGTTCGCCCGCCGTGCGAATGATCGTCCGTGCCGATTCCGCGCCCTGCCGATGTCCCTCGATGCGCGGCAGTCCACGCTGCTTGGCCCAACGGCCATTGCCATCCATGATCACCGCGACGTGCCGCGGCAGCGAGGCTTTGGCTTCGGCGCTCAGATGTGAAGTGGCAGAACTCATCTTCTTAACCACAGATTACGCGGATTAGGCGGATTAAAAAAATGAAAAAATAGACCTTTTGCCATCCGGCTTGATTAGCATATGAGGCCGTGAATTATTTGGCCTTCAAAAGTCGGCTCACCTCCGATGAAATGATAGGAGAAAGCAATCTGACAGTAGCATTGCTGTTTCCAAAGTCGGCAACGGCTTCCAGTTCGGCAATTGGCGTCACAAATCTCGACGGCTCGTTATTCGTTGGCGTTTCTCCGTAAACGCCCTCGCCATAATAAGGCGTGATTTTTGTGATGGTGAGCTTCGTCACCTTGGCGAGATTTTTGATCCGCCCAAAATAATCGGACTCTTCTCCATTTGGCGGCGAAGGTGTTTTGAACGCCCTGATGCAAGCAATGATTTGTTGAGCACTGGCAGTTGGGCTCTTTTGTTCGCGTTGAAGATTCGGTAATGTCACTGAAAAATTTCGAATTTTCCCGTGACTACCGTATTGTTGAAATGAAAAGCCCTCGGATTCATCATAAACTTGAATTCCATCAATTTGACACGGAAAAAAAACGCCATAAGCGCCATAGCTGGCAACATTTGTTTTTACCAGTTGCGAGCGGTCAATGCCGAGTTGAGCAAGACGATCCCATGCGCGTTCGACCGCCGCTTGGTCTCTGAAAATCTCCTGCGGCGAATCCAGCGCGCGATCTCCGAGGGAAAAAGATATTCTTCCATTTTCCGGCATGATCTCAAAATCAGGCGGTTGCGGTTCACCCCCCGTGCTGTCAGCCCAAATGACAATCCGATTTGTTGAAGGCTTTGGGAATCCTTTGTCCTGAAACGAAGCGAGGACAATGGCGTTGGAGATTATCGTTGCCGGGAATACTCGCGGCAACTTTTTGTAAATCCAAAAGCTTTTCGGCGGATGATTCGTCGGCGCTTGCCAGATGATTTGTGCATTTGTAGAGAAATGCGGAGAAATATCCTCCAATGATGTGAGCGCAGCGGCTCGAAACGAGAAAATCAACGCCAAAATTGGCGCGAAAACTTTCATGACTCAATCATGCTCTCTGGAAAACCAAAGCAATCAAACAAAAATCGTCTGTTCGCGGATCAGACCGACTGGGCGCATACTTAATCCAACTGCAATTCTTTTTTAACCTGTGCCCAGGGGATACGTGGCTTGCTGCCATTGGTGCGTTTGGCGCGTTCAATGGTCCGGGCATCCTCAATGTCTTCGACGGTGCGGCTCATCTGGCGCAGCAAGGTTTTGGCCTGAACCAGTTGCTTGTTGAGTTGCGTCCAGTTGCCCGGCGCTTTGGCTGTCAAAGTTGCGTTACTCATAAATGTCTTTCCTGTCGCCGACATCATACACCACAAGACAGGCGCCTTCCAACTCAAACAGCACGCGGTAATTGCCGGCACGTAGACGATATTTGTTCTTGAAGCCTTTCAGTTTTTTAATGTCACCGGTCAGATCATGCTGGGCGCGGTCAAGCTTCGCCCCGATCAAACGGCGAGTTTCCTTGGGCATCGCGCGGAGTTGCTCCAATGCCGCTGAAAGGAATTCAATTTGATAGTGCATTGCGCCCGACAGATTGCTTTGTACTCAGACGAAAATCGTCTGGTCGCGGCTCGGGCCGACGGAGGCGATGGCCAGCTTCGCGCCGGTCAATTCGGCAATCGCCTTCAAATAAGCGCGTGCTTTGGGCGGCAGTTGCTTCCACGTGCGCGCCTTGTCCGTCGGCGTGCGCCAGCCTTCAAATTCCACATACACCGGCTCGCATTCCGCCAGCGTCTGCGCGTCGTTCGGAACAAAATCGTAACGCGCCTTGCCGTGACGATACGCGACGCAAACTTTGATGGTTTCCACCGTGTCGAGACCGTCGAGGTTCGTAACCGCAAGCTTGTCAATGCCGTTGACGATGGTCGCGTGCCGCGTGGCCACGCTGTCGAACCAGCCGCAGCGGCGCGCGCGTCCGGTCGTCGCGCCGAATTCGCGGCCCATCGCGTGCAGCATGTCGGCGATTTCGGCGCTCTCCGTCGGCAACGGCCCTTCGCCCACCCGCGTCGTGTAAGCCTTCATCACGCCGACGACATCGTCCATCCTGTTGGGCGCCACGCCGGAGCCGGTGGACGCGCCGCCCGCCGTGGTGTTCGACGATGTGACGAATGGATATGTGCCGTGATCAATGTCGAGGAAGGTGCCCTGCGCGCCCTCGAACAAAATATTATCGCCCCGCCGCGTCGCTTCATGCAGCAGCACGACGGTGTTGGTTATGAACGGCTTCAAATACTTTCCGGCGGCGCGATATTCCTTGAGAACTTGTTTGAAGGAAAGCGGCCTGGCGCCGAGCGCGCGCAGCACCCCGTTGTTTTCCTTGATGCGCTGACGCAGTTTTTCCTCAAACCGTTCCGGATTCACGAGGTCAATCATGCGCAGTCCGACGCGCGCCGCCTTGTCGCCGTAGGCCGGACCGATGCCGCGCTTGGTCGTGCCGATTTTATTTTTGCCCTTGAGCACTTCGCGCTGCGCGTCCAGCTCGCGGTGATACGGCAGCACGACATGGGCGGTCTCGCTCACGACCAGGTTATCGCCGACCTCGATGCCGAGTTTGCGGAGTCCTTTGATTTCGTCAACCAGTCCGACGGGGTCAATGACCACGCCGTTGCCGATGACGCACAGTTTGTTTTTGCGCAGGATGCCGGACGGCACGAGGTGCAGGACGTATTTTTGTTTGCCGATAAAAACGGTGTGGCCGGCGTTGTTGCCGCCCGCGTAGCGGACAACGATGTCCGCGCCCTCCGTCAGCACGTCAATGATTTTACCTTTGCCTTCGTCGCCCCACTGGGCACCGACTAAAATTGTGTTTGCCATATTTTTGGGAGGGATGGCGTGTCGCCGTCCCCAAAATTATTTACCGACAATAAAAATCCCCGAACGTGAATTCGGGGCAAAGCGCATGTCTTTGCGTTGGGAAGCTAGGGACAGAAAGGAGCAATGTCAATTCCGTAGAAATAATTTCAAAGACGACCCCAGCTCATATCGAGGTGCGGGGACGGCCGAGAATTGCAAGACTGTTTGGTCTGGAACTCCCGGAAAGTCCGCTTTCTGATGGCCAGCGTGACGAGTGACGGGTCTTTGATTACTTGCGGCGGCGGAACAGCAAACAGCACAGACCACCCAATCCGGCCAACGCCATCGTGCCCGGCTCCGCGCGCATTCGTGTGAGCGGAGCCATGACGATACGGTTCGGCGCTTCAATCGCGCCCAGTCGAACGGGAGTAAAAAGATCGGGGGTATTCATAATTTTGTCAGAAAGACATTGTCACTTTCGGCCGTCATGAACAATGGGGTGAACACCCCATCGTAAATTCCCCGCAATAGCCTAAAATGGCGGCTGCAACAAAAAAATGAAAGAACCAATACTATGACCAAGAATAATTGCGTAGTGGCTGTTTTCAAATCCCACATCGAAGCCGAACCCGCTGTTAAGGAACTGCAGCCATCGGGCTTTGACATGAAAAAACTCTCCATCATCGGACGTGACTATCACACCGATGAACATGTCATCGGCTATTACAACGCCGGCGACCGCATGAAATACTGGGGTAAATTGGGAGCTTTCTGGGGCGGCTTTGGGGGCTTGTTGTTCGGCTCGGCCTTCTTTTTTGTTCCCGGTGTCGGGCCGTTGCTCTTCGCGGGACCCATTGTCAGTTATATCGTCGGCGCTTTGGAAGGCGCGGTTGTAGTTGGTGGTTTGAGCGCGCTGGGTGCCGGGCTTTACACATGGGCATTTTTGGCTTTCTCCTTGCCCGCCGGTGTTCCCGTAACTGTGATTGATTTTCGTATGGACGAATCCACCGCAAAGTCGCGGTAAAATCCAAATCCAAGAAAGGCAAATTTATGTTGCGAAGCATTCATCAATTATACGGAAACAAACTCGGCGCCGCGGATGGCGACATCGGCCAGGTGAAAGATTTTTATTTCAACGATCTCACTTGGGCGGTTCGTTATGTCGTCGCAGACACGGGCAACTGGTTGCCGGGGCGACAGGTGCTGATTTCGCCTCACGCTTTCGGCAGCGTCTATCCCGCCGGAAAGGCCATGCTCGTAAAGCTGACTCGGAAACAGATTGAGGACAGCCCGGCGATTGAGACGCATAAGCCGGTGTCGCGCCAATACGAAGAAGAATATCACCGCTATTACGGCTGGCCTTACTACTGGGAGGGCGATGGGCTTTGGGGTGGAACGCGCGGCTTTCCGATTTTGGAATTGCCGCCCAAGTTTGCAACTGTCGAGCCACCGGCGGCGACCGGCCCCAAAACCGAACGTGCCGACGCACATCTGCGCAGCACGCAGGCCGTGAACAGCTACAGCCTTCAAGCCACCGACGGATTCGTTGGCCATGTCTGTGATTTTATGATGGACGACAAGAGCTGGGCCATCCAGCAACTGGTCATCAAAGTCGGCCACCGGTTCACCGGCAAAGAGGTACAAATACCGATGAGCCAAGTCGAGCGGATCAGTTACCAGGAATCCACCGTCTTCGTGAGGCTCACCAAGGACGCCGTCGAGAAAAGTCCCGAACATCATCTGGGTGCGAACAACACGGTCGTTCCCGCCAAACCCATTCTCGCTTTATGAAACACCATAAATTATCTAAAACTCAACAAGCGGTCATTGCACCCCGGCCAACTTCGACTGCGGACATAGACCAAAATGAAATTTATTTTACGCCCGCAGCGGACGAAGTGGCCAGAAAAGCTTACTTCGCTTATGAAAACGAGGGTTCACAACCCGGTCACGAGGTGCAGCATTGGCTGAAAGCAGAGGCAGATTTAATCGCGGAACACAATCTCACGCGTGTCCACGGTTTTCATAATCGGACATAAAATAATTTTCCAACTAAAAAAACATGAACACACTCATCATTGACCGGGATCTATCCAAGCAGGCGCCGCACAGTCCGCGCGAACGCATCGGCGGATTCGCCATCGCGTGCCGGGCTGTGGACAAATGCCGCGCCAGCCTGGCGGGTACACTCGGCGAATACCGCTACGATTGTCCACTGGACAAGCAGCTCTTCAGTTTCAAGGGCATCACCGGCGACCAGTTCAAAGCCGCCATTAAGGCCGCGAAAAATTATGACGAGGTCGGCACCTGGCTGCTGGCCAACGGCACGGCGAAGTCGCCGCCGGAAATCGAGGACTGGTCGGATGATCAGGAAGCCGGCAACCCGATGAAAAATTCGGAGAAGCGCGATCGTTTTATTGAGAATTGTCACCGGCTTGGATTGAACCCGGATAAGACCACCACGTTTGACTGGCTGGAAGCGGATGATCGCGCCAGTTTCCAAAGCGCGACCGAATAATATTTTTTCCACCAACGACAGCTAATCAACAAGAAAAATTAATTTATGAAAGATTACACCACCAAACATGCAGCCAAACTGCAAACTCCAGTTTTTCCTCAAACCCTCCATGAGGTGCGGCCCGATCAGGAGAAACCCATGCCCAATCCAAAACCCAAAAAGCGGGACAACATTTTTTCCAAATCCCGCGACTTGCGCGAGGATCGCGGCACGCGCGAGATGAAAACTTCGCATAACGACCAAACCTTTCACGCGCGATGATTTTTTATCTGTGAAAACAAATCCACTTAAAGAAGGTGCGCTGGCTGAAAATTCCGCCGGCCTCGGCACGGTCACTCGCAAGATGGTGCGCGCCCGCGCGGCGGAACTGGCGGTCATTGACGGTCTTTTGTCGAGTGCCGCGACCAAGTCCCATTTTGCGCAGGCCAAACGGGAATTAACCGGCGAACCGGACATGGATCCGAAAGATGCGATTCTCGAATCCGCGCCCGAGTCTGAACGCTGGGATCCTGTGCCCGGCTCAACGGGACAAAAAGTTTCAGCGGCTCCGAGCGAAGATGAAGACGATGAAGGTCGAAGCGATAACGAAAGGCTGGTCGAAGGAGGTATCGCCGAAGCGGAGATTGAGCAAAGTTTCCA
>Ga0265323_10000167_pt1 | contig 39329 bp, 25 predicted proteins | sample 41225metaG_FD_193580 | JGI IMG/M metagenome (GOLD analysis project Ga0265323, IMG submission 193580) | Rhizosphere microbial communities from Carex aquatilis grown in University of Washington, Seatle, WA, United States - 4-12-25 metaG | ecosystem: Host-associated > Plants > Roots > Rhizosphere...
CCGCCAAATAAAATTCAATAATAGAAATCATCAAGCTAATAATTTCGATTAAATAATAGCATTTTATTTTCTCAAAGGTAGAACTATTTAAGAAAAAATTTCACGGTTAATGAAATACAAAATTTTTAAATCCCATACATTTGTGAGACTTTACAAATAATTCAACTGAACCAGAATTTTGAGATTAATAGAATGTTATGGCAAATGAAATAAATGACGGAAAAAATGAAGGACTGAAACCTTCATTAAATTTTATTGAAGAAATTATTACAGAAGATTTGAAAAACGGGAAAAATGAAGGCCGGGTACATACCCGTTTTCCTCCTGAACCCAACGGCTATTTGCATATCGGGCATGCAAAGTCCATTTGCCTGAATTTTGGCCTGGCAAAAAACTTCGGTGGAAAATGCAATCTGCGTTTTGATGATACCAACCCTGTAAAAGAAGAAACAGAATATGTCGATTCCATCCGGGAAGATGTCCGTTGGCTTGGATTTGAATGGGCTGGGGAATATTATGCTTCCGATTATTTCGACCAGTTATATGAATGGGCATTAAAACTTATCCGGAAAGGGAAAGCTTATGTCTGCGACCTTTCTGCAGAAGAAATCGGCAATATGAGGGGAACACCGTCTCTTCCTGGAACTCCAAGCCCATATAGAAACCGTTCCATTGAAGAAAATCTGGAATTGTTTCAGAAAATGAAAAATGGTGAATTTACGGATGGTTCACGGACATTGCGCGCAAAAATCGATCTAAGTTCTCCTAACATGCATATGCGCGACCCGGTAATATACAGGATAATCCATACCGATCATCACAGAACAGGCAACAAATGGTGTATCTATCCCATGTATGACTATGCACATGGCGAAAGCGATTCCATTGAAAGAATTACACATTCAATCTGCACACTTGAATTTGAAGTCCACAGGCCTTTATACGACTGGTTTGTTAGAGAATTGGAGATTTATGTCCCACGGCAAATTGAATTTGCACGTTTAAATCTAAGCTATACCATTATGAGCAAACGTAAATTACTGGAGTTGGTCAAAAATGGATTTGTAAATGGTTGGGACGATCCCAGAATGCCTACTATATGCGGTTTGCGGCGAAGAGGATTTACGCCTGAATCCATTCGCATGTTTGCAGAAAAAGTCGGTGTGGCAAAAAGAGATAACGTAATAGATGTTGCATTGCTTGAATTTTGTATACGCGAAGACCTGAATAAGCATGCCATGCGCCTTATGGGTGTGATGAATCCAGTTAAACTCATTTTAGACAATTATCCCAACGAAAAAACTGAAGAATTAGAAGCTATCAATAATCCTGAAGATGAAGGCCAGGGAAGACGGAAAGTTCCATTTTCAAAAGAACTTTTTATTGAACGGGAAGATTTTATGGAAATTCCGCAAAAAAAATATTTTCGCCTTGCACCGGGTGAAGAAGTGCGGTTGCGTTATGCCTATTTTATAAAATGTACCGGTATTGAAAAAGACGATAATGGTGAAGTAAGTGTTATTCACTGTTCCTACGACCCTGCTTCGCGCGGAGGAAATTCCCCTGACGGACGGAAAGTGAAAGGGACTATTCATTGGGTTTCAGCTAAACATGCCGTTCAGGCCGAGATACGTCTGTACGATCGCCTCTTTTTAAACGAAAATCCGGATGAAGTGGGTGAAAACTCAGATTTTACTTCAAATCTCAATCCTGATTCATTAAAAATAATTCAGGGATTTTGTGAACCATTTATTCTGAATCTTCATAAAGATGATCATATTCAATTCGAACGTATAGGTTATTTCAGTGTCGATCCTGATACAAAACCCGGCAAAATGGTATTTAATCGAACGGTAACTTTGAAAGATTCGTGGGCAAAGACCAAAGCTGGTTAAAGAATTATCTGAATAATAAAAATAAATAATTTCTGTTAATATTCTTTTGGGAAAATTATACAATTGAAATAACCAAAATCCAGATCTTATCATTTTGCCAATTCTATAATTTTATAATTCAGGGAACCGAAACAGCCATATCCTCCATTTACAGTAGTAACAGGAGGCCTGTAGGTATTGAAGTTGAAAAATGAATTGGTTGCTGTTGTAATATATTTTGCCATGTTCCTGTCATAAGCACCAATTATTAAAATTTGCCAGGTTGCTGAATGCTCAGGTATCCAATCAATTTTTACAGTATCAGTTCCATTTCGAATTACTCTTTTGTTTTGCATATCATTTGCAGAAAAAAGGTAAATATCATACAGATAGGCAATTGTGTCGGGAACAATCTTAAAATTTATTTTTGAAGAGGTAACACTTAAAGAACCCTTAACAACCTCAGGAACAAAAGGCACTGTTGTTTCTCCGGTAAGTACAGGTAAGCACGGACTACTGCAAACAATTTTATAATGGGTCCCACCTTCGGGCTTTAATTTGTCAGAAACATACCGCGGAAAACTCCATGATGTGTCGGACTTTGTTTCAGCATATGAAAGCTTTATTGTATCTATAATTCCTGAAGTTGTAGTTTCAAAAAGAAAAACCGATGCATTCTTAATAACCGGATCGCTAAAAGTATCATTTTTTGTTGGAGTTGTATGCACGAGATAAACAAATGACATTGGTTTGCCATCAGAATCAGGCCGGATTACACCAAATATATTTAATTCATTTTTCCAATCCGATTTATCATAAAATTTAGGTTGCATAGGAACTCCCAAATAATAGTCAACTGCTTTTTCACAAGAAGAAATTATTAAAAAGTTTATAACAAGAATTAATAAACAGAGAATCTTATTCAAAGTTCTCACTATTTTATTTTTTTTATAAATTTTACATGTTATCATTCTTCAAAATTTTATTACATATCCAAAATAAACATTAGGGAAATAATTGGTCCCAAAAGGCATATAATAATTGAGGTTAGGTACATACATATAAAAGGCCACATTTCTCCTGAAAAAAGTAACATTTTCGATAGTCCCTGTAAGGTACGACTCATCGGCATGCAACCATTTCATAAGTTTGGCGCCAAATCCATCGCGTATTTGCTTTTTGAAACCGATATCTAACTGAATATCCATCGGTAAACGTGCGTTGTTCTTACTATCCGTAACATATTGGGGCGACCATGCCAGTGAATTATTTACCGGATCGTAATTAAAATAGCTTTGCTGCGTTTGTGAAACAGTTATCGGGTGTCCTGAAAGAATTTGCCAGCTTGTGCTGTATGATAATTTATCTGTCACTTGGAAATTACAGACACCTTTAAAAGTAAAGGTTTTGTCGAAATCGGATAAAAATTCTTCCCCATTATTGTATTGTGGATATTGTCTTGTAGAACGGCTGAGACCCATAGTTGTCCAACCAGAAAATCTATTATACTGACCTTTTAACATAGCTTCTAAACCATAAGCCTTTCCTTTTCCCTGTTCAAGTTTATCGGAAAAACTGAATGCTTCAACTTCACTTTGTGTAAGGTCAAAAGTATATATCCTTGAAATATCTTTATAATATGCATTAACTTCAAAAGATAAAGATGAAGACAATTTCTTATCTATTCCTGCAATATAATGTACCGAGCGGGAAGGCTTGACATTTCTGAGAGGGTAATAATAATCGAGCATCTGCGACATTTCATATTCACTCGTATTCATACTGGTTATGTATTGATAATATATCCCCCAGGCAATGCGGATTTCAAAGTCATCAGGTAACATCAGTACAGCATTTAATCGCGGTTCTGAGTAAGTCATGTTGCTTAAGCTATATTTGCTGAAACGTATTCCCGGTCGGATAATGAAATTGTTCACGGCTTTAATTTTATCTTCAATATAATAAGCGAATAATCCCGGATTTCGGGTTTCATTCCCTTCTTCCAACTGATCGAGATTTACTGTATTATTAAAATTATAATTATTTGCTTCGATACCGGCCTTAAGATTGTTCCACTCAGTAAATTTATAATTAAATGACGTTTTAAAGCATATATCATTGATTTTGCTTTTGAATAGTGAAGAAAACCTAAATTTCATAGGTTGAAATGTGTCGGTTTTGTAATCAAAATTCATAATTGTTGAATTATCTGACGCATGAAAAGAACCATAAATTTGTGATTCCCAAAATAGGCGTGGGCTTAGTACCGAATGGACCATCAATGTAACTGCATTGTTATTCCAGTGATTATTGTATTGTAAATTTATTCCTTTAAAAGCATCCTGCATGACTTGGTCACTGAACATATTTGCTATATAAGTGTAGAATGTATTAAAATTCATATTTTGCTCGTCCTTTGAAGAAAAATATTTAATTGTCAGCTTGTTCTTGTCATTTATTTTAAGGTTATAAGAAAAATTAAAATCATAAAACCAGTTAGTTGAATTTAAAATAAAATTCATGGTTATCGGATAAAATCCTCTCGCTGCCAATGTCATAGTTGAGTTTTGCGAAACAGGGAATTCACTGTATCCATTAAAGAAGTTTGTCCCAGGGGTAAATTCACCGTGAAATCCATTGTTATTGCCTTCTTTTGTAGTGATATCTATTATTGAGGAATTGCGTCCCCCGTATTCAGCCCCAAATCCGCCCGGAAGAATTTCAACATCTTTTAATGAATTTGTATTGAAAATTCCCATTGAACCTAAAACATGGTAAGGATTATATATAGTAATACCATCGAGCATAATTAAATTTTCTCCCGGATCACCGCCACGAACTGAAACAAGAGGACTAAACGGGGAACTACCTTCAATACCGGGCATAAATTTCAACGCTTTAAAAACATCTCCTCCTGCTGAAGGAATTGTCTGAATTGCCTTCATCGAAAGTTCCTGCAGACTTGTTTCGACTTCCCTGTCGCCTATTTTCGACGAACCTATACCAACAACCGATACTTCTTTTATAGATATTTTGCGGGTTGCAAGTTTTGTCTCTTTTAACATAAGGTCATGGTTGGTTACGAAAACAACTATTTCTTTCTGCTGGTAACTTAAATGTGAAAATATTAGTGTTTGATTTCCAATTCCCACACCACTTAAGCGAAAAAGACCGTTTATATCAGAAGCTGTACCCTTAAAAGTTCCCTTAAGTGAAACAACTGCACCTATAACTGTTTCACCTGTAATGCTGTCAGTAACATATCCTGAAATTGTATAAACCTGCGTCTTACTTTCAAGACAAAACAAAATTTGAGCAAAAACGATAAAAAATAATATTCTTGAATTTTTAAGTAACATATTATAAAAGCAATGTTAATTCAATAAATTAAAAATTAATACCTAAAGTAATTCCAATCCCAGACCTTTCGAACATTCCCATGCAATATATATAATATAAATCCTGGTTAAGGACAAGCCCAATAAACACAGATCGTTTTCTGAAAGGCATGTAATAAATCCCTCCATTTACCCCAACATTGGCCTGCACAATATCATAAAGCTTATGATTATAAGAATTCATGTCTTTCCACCGGTTTACCCCGATACCTTCATTAACATATATATCGGTTACAAAACTTTCATTAAACCTGTAAAATTGATGGTAACATCGGCTACTAAATTCCACCGATTCAAAACGCTTATCATTTGAATATTTAAAAAAATATGTATGACGGTAAAATTTCCGGCTGGCTTCGGGGTCAAAAAAACCCAAAGCTGCTTCAATCGAATATCCCTGGTTATTTATGGAGAATGAAGAAAAAGTTATTGCCGACTGGCCCGTTCTGAATTTGGCCGGGATAAAATTAGTGTTAAGGTAGTTTTTGTTTTCCTTTGCTTCATCTGGCAGATTTTGTAAATCAGTTGTGAATTCTTGTTTCCATGTATCGATAAGGGTTTCAAAACATTCAATCTCCCTGTTTCTTTTCGGTCTTTTACCTGGAATTTCATAAACCAAAGTGCCCCGGAATTGCTTAGCAAAACCTTTTCTGCCAGAGTATACCTGAATTTGTGCAATTAATAAAGGAACCTTAATAAATTTTTCCTGAGAAGTAAATTCAAACCGATCAATTATTAATTTATAAATATTGGTATTTTCAATGGTATCTGAAAACATCGATTTTAATTCAACTGTCAAAGGTTTTTCCAACACATAATAAAAATCTACCGGTATATAAAGATATTTTGTACTTTCCGTGATTTTCAATTCCGTTCCTTTTAAATTTTCACGTGCATCGATAATTGAATCTATTCTTAAAGGAATAAGTTGGGTTAATGGCTTTCCAAAGTAAACGATAGTGGAATCGCTGATATATTTTTGCGCTGATAAATTAATATTAAAGAAAGAAAAAATTAAAATCTGAAAAAGAAAGAATTTTAGTAATAAACGCATTTTATTAGAAAATTTTAGATGCGAATAAATTCAAATATCATACCAAAAAAATAATTTAAATTTTTACCTGGCTGATAATTTATTAGCTCTACGATTTTAATTTATTCACTACTTATCAACATTAATAATTTTGATACTGAATATAATGTACCTTTATAGAACCTGATTTTTATTATTGAAATGGTTGATTTTGTTCATCTTCACGTACATACTCAATATAGCATTCTCGATGGGGCATCTTCCATCAATGCTTTGATTGAAAAAGCAAAAAACGATGGTCAAAAAGCTTTAGCAATAACCGATCATGGAAACATGTTTGGAGTAATGGAATTTTTAAGTGCCGTAAAGAAAAGCAATAGTAAAATATATGAAGCTATCAAAAAGGCCGGGGATAATAATCAGCTTGCAGATGAATTAAAGAAAAAACTATTCAAACCTATCATTGGTTGTGAAATATATGTTGCAAGAAACAGCCGTCATGAAAAGAAAGGGAAAGAACATTTAAGCGGTGAACATCTGATTGTTCTTGCCAAAAACGTGACAGGATATTACAACTTGACAAAATTAGTTTCATTGGGTTACATCGAAGGTTTCTATTCAAAACCCCGAATAGATAAAGAACTCCTTAAAAAATATCATGAAGGATTAATTGTTTCCACTGCATGCCTGGGAGGTGAAATACCCCGGGCAATCGCAGATAATAATTTAGATAAGGCTGAAAAATCAATCGAATGGTTTAAAAGTATTTTTGGTGATGATTTTTATCTCGAGCTCCAACGCCATCCTGCTTCAGTTTCAAAAGCCGACCATGATACCTATCCTAAACAACAATTCGTCAACAGGCAATTGACAGAGCTTTCAAAAAAACATGGTGTAAAGCTCATTGCCACTAATGATGTTCATTTTGTTAACCAGGAGGACGCCGAGGCCCACGATATTCTTATTTGTCTCAATACCGGTGCAGATTTCAACGATTCAAACAGGCTCATTTATACCAAACAGGAATGGCTTAAGACCTGCGAAGAAATGTTTGAACTTTTTAAAGATGTTCCCGAAGTCTTTGAAAATACTTTGGAAATAGCAGATAAAGTGGAAATTTATGAAATCGATAATCAGCCTTTAATGCCCGATTTTCCGTTGCCGGCTGGTTTTACCGATCCCGATGAATATCTTGAACATTTAACCTATGAAGGAGCAAAAAATCGTTACAATGACATAACTGATGAGATCAAAGAACGTATCGATTTTGAATTGTCTACGATCAAAAAAATGGGATTCCCGGGATATTTTCTAATTGTCCAGGACTTCATAGCTGCTGCCAGGAAAATGGGGGTATGGGTTGGTCCCGGCCGTGGTTCGGCTGCAGGATCAGTAGTGGCTTATTGCCTTCGGATTACAGATATCGATCCACTTAAATACGATTTGCTTTTTGAACGTTTCCTCAATCCCGATCGTATTTCCATGCCCGATATAGATATTGATTTCGATGATGATGGCCGTCAGGAGGTTCTAAATTATGTAACAGAAAAATATGGCAAAGATAAAGTTGCACATATTATTACTTTCGGTTCAATGGCTGCAAAGTCTGCAATTAGAGATGTTGCAAGGGTTATGAAATTGCCCCTTCCTGAATCCGATCGCCTTGCAAAACTTATCCCTGAAATTCCAAGAATGACATTGAAATCTGCTTATAATGAAATTAGAGAATTGGCAGATGCACGTAATTCAGAAAATCCGCTTATCATTGAAACACTCAAATATGCTGAAGTGCTTGAAGGTTCTGTTCGCAATACTGGAATTCATGCTTGTGGAATAATCATAGGTAAAGACGATCTTAAAAATATTATCCCATTAAGTCTTGCTAAAGAAAAGGAAGGCGATGAAGATGTTTTAGTTACTCAATTTGAAGGAAAATGGGTGGAAGAAGTCGGCCTCCTAAAAATGGATTTCCTGGGATTAAAAACACTTTCAATAATTAAAGATGCACTTGAAAATATTAAACTCTCAAAAAATATTGAAATCGATATTGAAAATATTTCACTTGAGGATACTCAAACGTATGAATTATATAGCCGGGGGGATACAGTAGGGACTTTTCAGTTTGAATCAGATGGGATGCGCAAGTATTTGCGCGAATTGAAACCAAATAAATTTGAAGATCTTATAGCTATGAATGCTCTCTATCGCCCGGGACCGATGGAGTACATTCCTCAATTTATAAACCGGAAACATAACAAAGAAAAAATAGAATACGATTTCCCCATAATGGAAAAACGTTTGAAAGAAACTTATGGGATTACTGTATACCAGGAACAGGTTATGCTTCTTGCTCGCGATATGGCTGGATTTAGCAGGGGCGACAGCGATAAACTCCGGAAAGCAATGGGTAAAAAACAAAAGGATGTGATGGATGCCCTGAAAGTGAAGTTTGTAAATGGTTGTTTGGCTAATAACTTAGAAGAAACTAAAGCATTAAAGGTCTGGACCGATTGGGAAAAATTTGCTGAATATGCATTTAATAAATCACATTCCACCTGTTATTCACTCATCGCCTATCAAACAGCATATTTAAAAGCACACTATCCGGCTGAATATATGGCGGCTGTTTTAAGCCGTAATATCTCTGATATTAAGAAAATTTCATTTTTCATGGATGAATGCAGAAGAATGGGAATAAATGTTCTGGGTCCCGATATAAACGAAAGCTACCTGCATTTCACCGTGAACAAGAATGGAGATATCCGGTTTGGATTGGGCGCAATTAAAGGTGTTGGCGAAAATGCAGTAAACTTAGTTATCGAAGAAAGAAATAATAATGGCATATTCAAATCAATATATGATTTTGTTGAACGTTTAAATCTTCAAACTGTAAATAAAAAAAATATTGAAGCCCTTGCCCTTGCTGGTGCTTTTGATGAATTTAATATTAATCGGGCAGGTTATTTTGCCGGTGATGAAAAAGAATCCGGTTTCACGGAGCAAATCATCAGGTACGGAAATAAAATGCAAAACGATAAAAACAATACCATGCAGACCCTTTTTGGCGGTTCAATGAGTATTGAAGCACTAAAACCCGAACCATCAACAAATCAGGAATGGCCGTTGCTTGAAAAATTAAGAAAAGAAAAGGATGTCATCGGCATTTATCTTTCTGCTCATCCCCTGGATTCCTACAAATTTGAATTCGAATACCTTTGCACCCATTCCCTGGAAGATTTATCCGATCTCTCAAAAATTAAGACAAAAGATGTCACAGTAGCCGGACTGGTAGCTGAATTTCGACAAGGAATGACAAAAAACAACAGGCCTTATGCCTTAATAATTATAGAAGATTTTTCATCTTCATTTAAGTTCAATCTTTTTGGAAAAGATTTTATTGAATATGGAAGATATTTTGGAAAAGACTGGCCGGTATTGATAAAAGCCAAAATTCAACCACGCCAGTATGGCGATACCAGCGAACTTGAATTCAAATTATCGCAGGTTATTCTTTTAAATGAAGCACGTGAAGAAATGATCAAATCAATTTCATTGAAAGTTCCTGTGACTGAAGTTAATGAAGAACTCATTTCGGATTTTAACAATTTATTTGAAACAAAAGAAGGCAAAGCATTGTTAAAGTTAAGTATTATCGATCCATTGGATAATCTAAAGGTCGATATGATATCAAGATCTATTCGGGTGAAACTTTCTAATAAGTTAATAGATTATATTAAAAGCAATCCTGAAATTGAATTAACGGTAAATTAAATAAGTTAATTTTTCTGTTTGCAAGTTTTAACCTTTTGATTTACTTTTAGCATAAACTTCAATCTTTTTAAATATTGAAATAAATAAAATTTTAATAATATGGCAACCGAAGTAAACGAAGCTAATTTTGATGAAATTGTTATAAAATCGAGTAAGCCGGTATTAGTAGATTTCTGGGCAGAATGGTGCGGACCATGCAGAATGATAAGCCCCATAGTTGATGAAATTGGCATTGAATATGCCGATAAAATTGTGGTAGCAAAAGTCGATGTTGACAATAACAATGCCATTGCATCGAAATTTGGGATCAGGAATATCCCAACAATTTTGTTTTTCAAAAACGGACAGGTGGCAGACAAACAGGTTGGCGCAGTACCTAAAAGCACCCTGGTAAACAAGCTAAATGCACTTATCTGATTATTTCAATGAACTGGATTCATTTTTTTAAATTCTTTCCTATAAATTCATCTAAAATTAAATTTAAGTCAGGATAGCCTATTTCCTGCAAGTCATAGAAAACACGTGTTACAGGTTTATTAATTTTTACAATCCTGTTCAGGTCAATTGGAGTGCCAATAATAACTGAATCACATGGTGTGTTATTAATTGTTGTTTCCAAATCCTTTAATTGCTGGCCTCCATAACCCATTGCAGGTAATAAAGTACCAATATTGGGATAAATGGCAAATGTTTCTTTGAGTTTCCCGGTAATATAAGGTCGTGGATCGATCAATTCAGAGGCGCCGAATTTATCGGCAGCCAAGATACCGGCTCCGATTTTCATTTCACCATGTGTTAGCGTGGGGCCATCCTCAACAACCAAAACATTTTTTCCCTTTATTAATTCAGGTTTATCAACTCTTATGGGCGATGCTGCCTCAATAATTATGGCATCCGGATTTACCTTTTTAATATTATTTCTCACCTTCATTATTGATTCGTAATCGGCCGAATCAATTTTATTTATTATAGCTACGTCGGCAATTCTTAATGTTACTTCACCAGGATAATACGATAATTCATGGCCAGCCCTATGCGGATCGAGAACAGTGACCATTAGGTCGGGTTTATAGAAAGGAAAATCATTGTTTCCGCCATCCCATAAAATAACATCACAACCGGTTGGATCATTTTCAGCAGCGCGAAGAATAGCTTCATAATCGACACCGGCATAAATTACATTCCCCCTTATTACATGCGGTTCATATTCTTCCATTTCTTCAATAGTACAATTATTCACTGATAAATCTTCTAAAGTTGCAAATCGTTGAATCCTTTGTTTAACAAGATTGCCGTATGGCATTGGATGACGAATTGCTACAACATGATATCCTTTGTTCATAAGAATTTCAATAATTTTTCTCGAAGTTTGGCTTTTACCACATCCTGTTCTAACTGCACCAACTGCAATCAAGGGTTTAATACTTTTAATCATGGTTTCTTTTCCACCCAGAAGCATAAAATTAGCTCCGGCAGAATTGACTATTGCACTTAAACCCATTACCTTTTGATATGGGATATCGCTATATGAAAATACACAGGTATCGATATCAAATCTCCTGATCAAGTCTGGCAATTCATTTTCCGGATATATGGCAATACCGTCAGGATATAATTTGCCGACTAACTCCTTCGGGTATTTTCGCCCATCGATATTTGGTATCTGGGCAGCTGTAAAAGCAATTACATTAAATTCCTCCTTATCCCGAAAATAGGTATTAAAATTATGGAAATCTCTTCCTGCTGCACCAATAATTATTATTTTTTGCTTTTTCATAGCTGAGAGTTATTTAATCATTTCACGAATTTAACTTTTTAAAATACAAATTATTTAATGTTATATAACACCGATATTCTAATTCCATTAACAATTAATGAAGTTATCAAATAACGCTAACCTCTACAAAATAAGGAGATTTAACTATTATTTTTAGTTTTGATGCTATTATTTACCTATCTTTAATGAACCTTGTGAGGAACATTGAACAATTATATAAGTGTTAAGTTAATAATTGAAAATCAATAAAATTTCTAATAACTGCAAAATGAATTTTTTAGCCCATTTATATTTATCTGGAAAAAGCGATGAAATAAGGCTGGGAAATTTCATTGGCGATTACGTTAAAGGTAAAGATTATGACAAATATCCTCCGGAAGTCAGAAAAGGAATTCTCCTTCACAGATCAATAGATTCATTTACCGATATGCATCCCATAGTTCGAAAAAGCAAAAGTTATTTTTATGATAAGTATCATAAATACTCAGGTATTATCATAGATATATTATACGATCATTTCCTTGCTCATAAATGGGAAATGTTTTCGGAAATTAATTTCGATATTTATATTGAAAATACACATATCTGGCTTCAAAAAAATATCGATAATATGCCTCTCGAAATGAAAAAACTTGTTTCACATTTTATGAGAAACAGTTGGTTGAAATCTTACCAGTCGATTGAAGGAATACAAAATGTGCTTATTGGGATGAGTAAAGGCACCTCATTGCCAGCTGAGAATGAATATGCAATTTTTATTTTAAAAAAATATTATTCTGAACTAAAACTCGATTTTTTAAACTATTTCCCGGAACTAATAGAACATGTTAAAACGAAACTGGAAAAGTAACGATAAAATATTAATAAATATTTTTATTAATCAAGAGCCTGACCATTATTATTGGAAATTGTAATGATTTGATCATATTGTTCAGGAGTCAGGTCGTTGAAAAAATAGTTTGCGGGATTAATTTTTTCAGAATTTTTAATTACTTCGTAGTGTAAATGCGGTCCTGTTGAAAGACCAGTACTTCCAACTAATCCGATAATATCCCCACGTTTAATTTTCTGACCAGGAACTACCTTAAATGCGCTTAAATGTGCATATAATGTTTTATAACCAAATCCATGATCAATTACAATATTATTTCCATATCCCCTGAAAGAATTTTCTGTTCTTTCAACAACTCCATCACCTGTAGCATATACTTCAGTGCCCATTGGGGCGGCAAAATCAAAACCGGGATGAAAAATTTTAATTTTGTACCAGGGATGTATACGCCATCCGAAACCAGATGAAGTTCTTTCAAGACCTTTATTTGCAACAGGCTGTATTGCAGGAATGCTTTTAAGCATTCCTTCTTTGTTAATTGCCAAAGGAATTACCTGGTCATATGATTTTGACTGAATGTAAATTTGCTTCAAAATTTTGTCGAGCTTTTTGGCGGTGTTAATAACCAACAATGAATTTTCATAACCTTCAAAATCGGCATAGCGGTTTACACCACCAAAACCTGCTTCACGTACTGAGCGGGGTATAGGTTCAGCTTCAAAGATGCTTCGGTAAATGTTATCGTCGCGTTGTCTTAAATCCTCCAGTACATCTGCGATTCTGTCCATCTTTTTCGATATAATTTCATATTGAAGCTTCAATTGCTCATTTTCCCTTTTTAAAATTCTTTCTTTTGGAGAATCAAAGAACCGTAGAAACACAAAATAAAAAGCAACCGAAATAACAATACCAGCAAAAAAGTAAGTAATAATTTTCATTAACAATCCTTTAAAACTAAGCCTGATTTTATGTAAGCTTAGCGATTCAGGATCGAAATGGTATCTACTTTTTGCCATAATAGGTTGGATTTATGTGTTTTAAACTAATTTGTTTACAACTTTGGACAAATCTAATAGAAATAAATTAATTTTACAAGCTTTTGTGCTAAATATGTGTATTACAGCATGATTTGTTTTTTTATTTGTTAGATGAAAATTAATTTTAGGAATTTAATTTAATAATTTTAAGTTTGGTTACATTCTGATAAACTCTAAATTTAGTTTATGTTAAAATTATTAATTAACAAATTAGCAAATGAAAAGTTGACATTGGAATAATTTAACTTCATAAAACATTATTAATATTGATTTACATGAATTCGAATGAAATTAGAAAATCCTATTTAAATTTTTTTGAGTCTAAAAAACACCAGATAATTTCTTCTGCCCCAATGGTGGTGAAAAATGATCCTACCCTTATGTTCACCAACGCCGGGATGAACCAGTTCAAAGATATTTTCCTTGGAAATTCACCAATTCTTTTTCCCCGGATTGCAAATACACAAAAATGCTTGAGAGTTTCAGGAAAGCATAACGATTTGGAAGAAGTCGACCATGATACATACCATCATACAATGTTTGAAATGCTTGGAAATTGGTCATTCGGGGATTATTTCAAAAAAGAAGCAATTAATTGGGCATGGGAATTTCTTACAGAGTGGATGAAAATAGATAAAGACCGTTTATTTGTAACTATTTTTCAAGGCGATGAAGCTGAGGGACTGGAACGCGATAATGAGGCATATAATTGCTGGTTGCAAAATATTGATAAAAATCGCATTATAGACGGAAACAAAAAAGATAATTTCTGGGAAATGGGCGATACGGGTCCTTGCGGCCCATGCTCTGAAATTCACATAGATATCCGCGACGATGAAGAAAGAAAAAAAATTGAAGGCAAGACTTTAGTCAATAAAGGCGATCCTAAAGTCATTGAAATATGGAATTTAGTTTTTATTCAATACAACCGCAAGGCTAATGGCGATTTAGAAAGTCTTCCGGCCAAACATGTTGATACCGGTATGGGTTTTGAACGTTTATGCATGGTCGTTCAGGGAAAACAATCGAACTATGATACAGACGTTTTTATTCCGATAATTAATGAAATTTCCAGATTATCTAACATCACTTATGGAATTGCTTGTTCCACTGACACTGCAATGAGGGTTGTTGCTGATCATCTGAGGGCTGTATCTTTTGCTATTGCAGACGGACAATTGCCTTCCAATAATAAAGCCGGATATGTGATCCGTCGTATATTACGCCGCGCTGTTAGATATAGTTATTCTTTTCTTAACCAAAACGAACCTTTTATTTGTAAGCTGGTGCCCTTGTTTGTAAATCATTTTGGTGATGCTTTCCCTGAACTTAAATCTCAAAAGAAACTCATTGTCCAGGTAATCGCCGAAGAAGAAAATTCTTTTCTTAAAACGCTATCAACTGGAATCAAATTACTCGATCAACTAATTTCAAAAGCAGAAATCGAAGGAAAGAAAGCTATTCATGGTAAAACTGCTTTTGAATTATATGACACATATGGATTTCCCCTTGATCTCACAGAATTGATATTAAAAGAAAAGGGCATCCAGGTCAATAAAGACGAATTTGAAATTGAGATGCAAAAGCAGAAATCACGCTCACGGTCTGATGCAAATGTTGAAATGAAGGATTGGGTAGTAACCAATGAAAGAAAAACATCAAAATTTACAGGCTATGATGTAACGGAAGAAGAAAAGATTTTTATTATTAAATACAGGAAAGTGATTAATAAAGAGAAAACATATTATCATTTGGTTTTTAGCAAGACTCCATTTTATGCAGAAAGCGGCGGCCAGGTTGGTGATTCCGGAATTATAAAAAATAATGCTGAAGAAATCAGGATTATAAATACGCTAAAAGAAAATAATTTAACCATACATATTGCAGAAAAACTTCCAGTGAAAATTAAAAATCAACGATTCCATGCAATTGTTGATATTAATAAACGCCATGATACGGAAAGAAATCACTCGGCAACACATTTACTTCATCAGGCACTACGGGAAGTATTAGGAACTCATGTTGAACAAAAGGGCTCACTTGTTCATCCCGATTATCTGCGATTTGATTTTTCGCATTTTCAGAAACTTTCTGATGAAGAAATCAACAAAATTGAAAGCTTTGTAAATGCCAAAATACGTCAAAATTTAAAACTTGAGGAACACAGGACTATGCCTATTAAAAGTGCTATCAAATCAGGAGCAATGGCATTGTTTGGTGAAAAATATGGCAGTCTTGTACGCGTGGTAAAATTTGCAGATTCAATTGAACTCTGCGGGGGAACCCATGTGCAGGCAACAGGACAGATAGGTTTTTTCAAAATAATTTCTGAATCTGCAATTGCTGCCGGAATCCGCCGTATCGAAGCCATTACCGGGAGTAAATTTGAAGAATATTTGAGAAATCAGGAAAAGAATATTTCTTCAATAAAATCCATGCTCAATAACCCACAGGACCTGGTAAAAGGTTTAGATATACTGATTTCGGAAAAATCAGAACTTAAGAAAAAAGTCGATGAATTCGAAAAAGAAAAGCTCGAGTCAATAAAAAGTGATTTAATAAGAAGCTTTGAAAAATTGGGGGAAATAAATTTAATTTCCCGAAAAATTTCTATTAATTCTGCCAATGATTTGAAAGATATATCATTTCAGTTAAAAGCCCAGTTAGATAATTTGATTTTAATATTAGGTGCTGAAATTGATGGTAAAGCAAATCTTGCTTTAATGATTTCCGATAACCTCGTTAAAGAAAAAAATTTAAACGCAGGTATTTTAATTCGTGAACTATCCAAAGATATTGAAGGAAGCGGCGGCGGGCAACCCTTTTTTGCCACTGCCGGAGGAAAAAATCCAAAAGGAATTGACAACGCCCTGAAAAAAGCCAGGATATTGATTACTGAAATTTTCAAATCCTGAATTTTAATAGGTATAATAATATTTCAAAGTTCATTCTGTTTGCTTTAATAAAAAGGGTTCAAACTAATATCAAAAATTATGGATGTAACCAGGGTGTTTGATTTACTCGATAATTTTAAGGAGAATTATTATTCCAAGGACGATGCAATTGCAGGAAAAGAAAATGGGGAATGGGTAAAATACAATATTAACGAATATATCGAGCAATCGAACCTTTTTAGCTATGGTTTACTGGAAATGGGTTTTAAGAAAGGCGATAAAATTGCCACCATCACCAACAACAGGCCGGAATGGAATTTCATAGATATGGGAACAGCCCAGGTTGGAGTTATTCATGTACCTATTTATCCAACTATAAGTAAAGATGATTATTTCTATATTCTTAATCATTTTATGCCCAAAATTCTTATTGTTTCAGATAAACAGCTTTATGAAAAAATTAAACCCATTGCCGGAATGGCTGGAATTAATGATATTTATTCAATAAATTTAATTAAAGATGTCAAAAACTGGAAAGCCATTTCTGATATTGGAAGAGAAAATAAAGAAAAAAATAATCTTACTCTTATTCAAATTAAAAACAGTATTAGACCTGAAGATTTATTTACAATCATTTATACAAGCGGAACCACAGGTTTTCCTAAAGGTGTGATGCTTTCACACAGCAATATTATTAACAATGTTAAAGCTACCGCTAAAGTACATTCTATTGGTTCGGGTTCTAAAGCCTTAAGTTTTCTTCCTCTGAGTCATGTTTATGAAAGATGCTTAAATTACCATTATCAGTTTAAAGGAATCAGTATATATTATGCTGAGAATATGGGAACCATTGCAGATAACCTTAAAGAAGTAAAACCACAATTATTCTGTACCGTTCCAAGAATATTAGAATTGTTTTTTGAAAAGGTATTGTCTAAAGGCCATGATTTACCTTTAATTCAAAGAATTATTTTTTTCTGGGCCATAAATCTCGGGGAAAAATTTGATCTTGAACGTCCTCATCGATGGTTTTACAATTTAAAGTTAGATATTGCCGACAGACTTGTTTATCATAAGGTACGTGAGTCATTAGGCGACAAACTTGGAATTGTTGTTTCGGGTGGTGCTTCGTTGCAAACGAGATTAGCTAAGATTTTTTGGGCTGCCGGAGTCCAAATAATAGAAGGTTATGGCTTAACCGAAACTTCACCTGTTATTGCTGCAAATAACATTAAAATTCCTTTGGTAATGATTGGCACAGTTGGTCCGTTAATAGAAGGAATTGAAGTTAAAATTGCAGAAGATGGAGAAATTCTTTGCAAAGGGCATAATATAATGATGGGATATTATAAAGATACTGATCTGACCCAGCAAGTTATTGATGAAGATGGATGGTTTCATACCGGAGATATTGGCACTCTGATAAATGGAATATTCCTTAAAATCACTGACCGAAAAAAAGAAATCTTTAAACTTTCAAATGGCAAGTATATTGCACCACAAGTAATTGAAAACAAGTTAAAGGAATCGGAATTTATTGAACAAGCAATGGTTTTAGGAGAAAATCAAAAGTTTGCAAGTGCCCTTGTTCAACCTAACTTTCCATTTTTGCATAACTGGTGTTCACATAACAAAATAAATTTTCATAACAATTCCGATTTATTATTAACTTCTCCGGTAATTGAACAGTATCAAAAAGTAATTTCCGATTTGAACCGGCAGGTTGGCCTGCATGAACAGATAAAAAGATTCAGGCTTGTTGCAGATGAATGGTCGACCTTATCCGGAGAGTTGTCCCCAACATTAAAACTTAAACGCAAATATATTTTTGAAAAATATAAAGATATTATTGATCAGATTTATTTCTCAGATAAGAATAGCAAATTAAACGATGTTTAGAAGTATGTGATTTTTTGATTTTTCCAGATATAATTTTATCTGAAATTTTGATTCCACTTCAATTATTTTATTTTTCACAATTAAAATATTCCGATTTCTTAATATTTTGAAGTTGTTTTTGTGTATCGTCATTGAACTCTTTCAGCCGGTATATTTCAGAAGGAGAAAATGCAAATGAATCTGGTTGACATTCGAATAATTTAGTAGGAATAATATAATACTGATATTTTTTTTTAAGTGTTCCCCTGTAAACCCAATACGGCTGATAATCCCAATCTATTGGAAGTGTTTTAATTTTTTTTTCAATGGTCAGGCTAAAAATTGCACCACCATCACGATATCTGTCTCGTTGATTTGAAACAAAATTTCCCAAAGAATAAAATACAGGAACAAAATGTATGGAATCTGATGTGTCAGGATAAAGTACCTCGAAAGTTTGTACCACATGAGGATGGGAGCCGATAATAGCGTCGAAGCCATGTTTGGCCATAAAAAGAGCTAATTCTTTTTGTTCATTGTTCGGTTTCATCTCGTATTCCTTTCCCCAATGCATAATTGCAACTTTGAAATCTGCTTTCTCTGAATCTGCCTTCGCTAAATCGGAAAGAATTACTTGCTTATTAATATAATTTACAATATTTGGTTTTTTAGGTAGTAGCCCATTTGTGCCATAGGTATAATTAAAAAGGGCTAAACGGATTCCTTTTTTTTCAATTAAGAATGGATAAGATTTACTCCTCTGAACTGAATCTGTATAAGTTCCCAAATGTTCAATACCCACTGAATCGAGTATGTCGAGGGTTCTTTTAAACCCCGTTTTTCCTTTATCATAGCAATGGTTATTGGCCGTGACAACAACATTAAAACCAGCATTTTTAATATCATAAGCGAGTTCATCAGGACTTGAAAATTGCGGATAACTGGAATATGGCGGACCGGCCAGTGTAACTTCAAGATTGGCAATAGTTATATCGAATTTAGAAATAAATGGTTTAATGTACCTGAAACATGGTTCATAATTATAGCCCCCGAAAGCAGAATCATATGCAGCAATATATTGTGGACCATGTCCCATGATATCACCTGCAAATAACAAAGTAAGTTTTGAACTGTCGGGGTCCTGTGAAAAAACATTAACTGCTTTCAGCAGAACTAAACAGATTGAGAAATAGTTTAATTTCATCCGTAAAAAATGTTTGGTTGCTTAAATAATTTAATGGTTTTACGAATGTATCATTTTTAATATTTAAAAGTATTTTGGAAATTAGTACTTTGAGATGTACAAAAAAAAACACCAATCAATTAAATACATTTTTTTTATTCTCTCTCCTTCTATGCGTATTCATGTCCCATAGTTTAGTATAGGTAAGAAATGCATAATAAGCAGTGTTCATACAAATAACAAATCCATAAAACCCATCAAGAAAACCAAGCTTAATAAAATAACTTTTAATAAAACCAACCGCCGGACTGAAAACAATTTTCATGGCATAAAGTTTTTTCCTGTTATTAAAAAGTGCCTGGGATTTGATGTCTGAAAATTTATTTTGTTGCAAAATATGTTCCGATATCGTTTTATATGAATAGTGTAACAAATCTCCTTTCAAATGTTTGAAAGTTGAACCTGGAATCATTTCAAGCCTGTCATGCGGGTTGATGCCTCCAAATTTACCTTTCCTGCTATCAAAAAGGCGTAATTTCACATCAGGATACCAACCGCAATATCTGATCCATTTCCCACAGAAATTGTTTAACCTGTTAAAACTATAATAATCGTGGGTCCAATTTTCTTTCAATTCTTTAATGGAATTGTGTAAATCGAAAGACAGGGCTTCATCAGCATCAATTGCGAGAATATAAGGATTGTTAGCCAAAGAAACAGCATAATTTCGTTGTTCAATATATCCATCGAATTTCCTGTGATAGAACCGTAATTTCTTATTTTTGCTGCAAATTTCTTCGGTTTTGTCCGTAGAAAAAGAATCGACCACGATAATTTCATCGGCAATATCCTCTATTGAATCGAGGCAATTCTGCAATAAATCTTCTTCATTTAAGGTAATGATTACAGCAGATATTTTATTCATTTTTTCCCAAGCTTGAATATTTAAATAAAATTACCAACTTCCGCTGGCTCCCCCACCGCCAAAACTGCCTCCGCCGAAGCCACCAAAACCGCCACTGCCAGAAGAAAAATCCCCCCAACTTCCGCCACCTGATCTTCCAGAAGAACCTAACATTCCCCCCATCAATAACCAGAAAGGCAGATTGCTTCCACTTCTCCCAATCGAATGTTGAGAGCGTTTATTATTGTTAGCCATGATAAAGAATAAAAAAATAATCAGTATAAAAATAAACGCACCAAACCCTTTGCCTGCTTTCGACTTCCCCCTATTTTTATAATATTGACCGGCAGTGTATTTACCTTTTGTAACATCCATAAGAATAGTGACAGCTGAATTTATGCCTCCGAAATAATCATTCAGCCTGAATCTTGGGATCATTTCATTTTCAACTATTCGTTTTGCCAAGGCATCGGTTACCGTATCTTCCAGGCCATATGCTACTGAAATAGCTGCATAACCTTGTGAATCGGAAGTCTTAGGTTTAACCAAAACCACGATTCCATTATTTTTCCCTTTCTGCCCGACTCCCCATTTCTGGCCAATTTCATATGCCAACTGATTTGCATCATACCCATTTAAATCATTTACAATTACCACTGCGATTTGTGTTGAAGTATTATTATCGAATTCCACAAGCTTTGTTTCGAGAGACTCAACTTCATTTACATTTAATATACCAGTAAAATCATTAACCAACCTGGGTGGTTCAGGACGTTTCAAAATATCTTGTGTATAACCGATTGTTGCTATATTTAATAAAAATAAAAGCAACAATAATTTATTTCTTTTCATAATAAAAACGAATTTATTTTTAAATATTCTGATCTCTTTATTGATAAGAAATTAGTTTTTCCCAAAAGATATTTCATCAGGAAGTTCGTTCACATCATCTTTTTTATGTGGAAAATGAGTCTTAAGTTTTTCACCTGCTAAAATTATTCCATGAACCAGGCCATCAGTAAATTTTGCCTGCTTAAAATATTCCTGCATCTTTTCTTTTACTTTGTCCCAAAAATCTGGAGGCAATACCTTGTGAATACCAGCATCGCCTATTATTGCAAATTTCTGATCTTCTATGGCCAGATAAAATAAAACTCCATTGCGAAGATGTGTTTTGTGCATTTTAAGTTTTGCAAAAATATGAGCAGCCCTGTCGAGCAATTCAACTTTGCAACGCAAATCCAAATGAACACGAATTTCTCCGGATGTTTCATGTTCGGCCATTTTTATGGCATTAACAATTTCACCTTTTTGTTCATTCGAGAAAAAATCCGATGCTTTCATACGTGGTTATTAAAATTTCAAACTTCTTTTAATTAAATTAAAGTTCCAAAAAGATATTCTAAATATTGATTTAATGCAGTTTTCTAAAATTTTACTTCTGGCACTTTCTCTGCTTCAGCTGTGGCCTGGAAATATGGTTTTTCTTTAAATCCAAACATTTTTGCAAACATAATCTGTGGAAATTTGCGGATAAAAGCATTAAAATCCATTGTTGCATCGTTAAATTTCATTCTTTCAACAGTAATCCTGTTTTCAGTGCCTTCAAGCTGTGCCTGTAATTCAAGAAAATTTTTATTGGCTTTTAAGTCGGGATATTGCTCTGCTACTACCAAAAGACGGGATAACGAACTTTTTAATCCATCCTGTGCTTGTTGAAATGCCTTAATTGATTTATCATCCAGTTTAGAAGCGTCTATATTCACTGAGGTGGCTTTTGACCGGGCTTCAATAACTTCGGTAAGAGTTGATTTTTCGAAATTGGCGTAACCTTTCACTGTATTTACAAGGTTTGGAATTAAGTCGGCACGGCGCTGATATACATTTTGAACCTGTGCCCACTGCGATGTTACCGTTTCTTCCTTTTGTACCATCGAATTATATCCACAACCGGATAACAATGGCAATGCAAGTAAAAAAATATAATTTCTGTATTTTAAAACCATCTTCTTCATAATAATTAATTTTGATTCTACATTAACGAACAAATTTACTACTTATTTTTTAAGTAAATTTATTACAAATAAGATTCATGGGACGGGTTCTGAAAACCACAGAGGATGGTTCGCATACCATTTATGATAAAAAGATTGAAGAATGTTATCATTCCATTCATGGAGCAATCACTGAATCTCAGCATGTATTTATTAATAATGGTTTAAATTTTACCAATACAAATCCGGTTAAAATTCTTGAAATCGGATTTGGAACAGGCCTTAATGTTTTTCTTTCCCTAATGGAGGTATTGAAAAATAACAGGAACATTTATTATGAAAGTGTTGAATTGTACCCGTTGGAAAGTGCGATTACAGAAAGTCTTAATTATACTGAAATTGTTGCTCCTGAATTATTAACTTTTTTTAAGAAAATTCACGAATGTATATGGAATGAAAACATTTCATTCGCACCAAATTTTAGTCTTAAAAAAATATTAGGGAATATTCTTGAAATTGAACTTACGACTCTTTATGATGTTATTTTTTTCGATGCATTCTCTCCAGATAAACAACCGGAAATGTGGACCCGGAAAATTTTTGATAAAATATATCGGGCCATGAATGTAGGAGGTACTCTTACCACATATTGCGCTAAAGGCTTGGTAAAAAGAAATCTCAAAGAATCTGGCTTTACAGTTGAAATAATTCCCGGCCCTCCGGGAAAACGACATATGATCAGGGCGACAAAAAAATAATATTTTCTGAATTATATAGAATTATGGAAAAAGAGCCTTTATTAGGTAAAACTTTGAAAGAGCTTGAAGCAATTGTCGTACAAAATAATCTTCAGATTTTTGTGGCGAAACAAATTGCTGACTGGCTATACAAAAAAAATATTTCTTCTATCAGTGAAATGACCAATCTTTCAGTAAAAGTCAGAAACAGACTGGAGGAAATTTATGAAATTGGAAAATTACCTCCGATAAAAGGGCAGGTATCGGTTGATGGAACAATAAAATATCTTTATCCGACTTATAAAGGAAAATTTATAGAAACCGCTTTTATTCCGGAAAAGGGCAGGGCAACACTTTGCGTTTCCTCACAAATCGGTTGCAGGATGGGGTGTTTTTTTTGCATGACAGCAAAACAAGGATTGAATGGCCAGCTTTCAGCAGGAGAAATCATCAACCAGTTAATCAGCCTTCCTGAACACAACCGAATCACAAACATTGTATATATGGGAATGGGCGAACCTTTCGATAATATCGACGAAGTGATGAAAAGTTTGGAAATACTTACTTCAACCTATGGTTTTGGTTTTGGGCCTAAACGCATTACTGTTTCAACCATTGGTGTAATTCCGGGAATTAAACAATTTTTATACGAAAGTAAATGTCATCTTGCCGTAAGCCTTCATTCACCTTTCGATGAAGAAAGGCAAAAACTGATGCCCATTCAGAAAATATACCCGATAAAAGAAGTTTTGAATGAAATAAAAAAATTCAATTTTGGCCTTCAAAGAAGAATTTCGTTTGAATACATCATGTTTAAAAATTTAAATGATTCTCCAGGACATGTAAAGGAATTGACCCGTATCCTTAACGGTATCAGGTGCAGGATAAATTTAATAAAATATCACACCATTCCTGGATCAAGATTTGAGCCCTCGGAAAATGAAAGTATAATTATCTTTAAAGACGCCCTTAATAATAAAGGTATTAAAACTACACTCCGGCAATCACGCGGGCAGGATATTTATGCTGCCTGTGGGTTGTTGTCAACAAAATTGGATTATTCTGGATGAAAGGCTGATGGCTGTTAGTCTATAGATATGCTTATTAAAGTGTTTAAATATAAGTGAAATATTTTTAGGGCATCTCTATAAACTCGTTTTGTTATCGCGAGCAAAGCGCGGCGATCTGCCAGGTAATGAATATTTACTGAGATTGCTTCACTCCTTTCGCAATGACAGCTTCGATAGTTTGAGTTCTTAGAGATGCCCTTTATCCTAAAAAATTTGTATTTACTGAATTTTCGAAAGTCTGCATTCTAACCAACCTGAAATATTAATAACTTTTTAATTTCTTATTCCGCTAATTTTACTTTTATCCACTCTTTGAGAGGAACTGAAAGATTATCTGTCTTATTCGATTTTCCTCTTTGCGACTGTCCATACATTCCTCTTCCACCCATTCCTCCTGATCCAATTCCACCACCCATTCCTCCTCTTCCAATACCACCACTCATTCCTCCCCTACCCATGCCGCCAATTCCTCCACGAACCATTTCTCCTTCATCGCCATTTGATGAATTTTCTTTTGATTCCATCTCCAGTTTACCTGAAATTACACCTATTCCAAATTCCTTTTTCTGGTAATTTAACGATTTGCAGAAACTGCAATATTGGTCAAATGGAACCGAGATAAAATAATAAAGATTCCCTTTATCGTCAATATTAACTCCGGTTTGAATGCTGTCTGAATTTTTAAACCCCATAAAATCGGGATATGCAAGCTTAGCCTTCTCAACCAGATTCGCCCTCAATGAAGAGAAGCCTTTGCCCCAGCCACGAGGATGTTCTCCTTTTTGAATCGTTTCCTGAAAAGTAATCCCCAGTTTTTGCTTTTGTTTTCCGGTAGTATCAATCCAAACGGTAAACCCAAAAAATAACATTTTCTTCTGTACGGTTTCGTCGATAATTTTCAATCGGATAGTATATTTCCTGTCATCGTTAAAAACACCTATGTAAAAAGCATTATTGCCGGAAATTTTTAATGAATCATAGTTATGAAGGTCAAAAGATGTAGCGGAACGAATTGTCTCTTCATGCCGACTCTGATAAATTGGCTTTTTACTACATGACAAAAAAGAAAGTAAAACAATAACATTGATCATCCAGCTTGTCAAAGTTTTCATAATACTTATTTTAAAAAATTAAATTTGATTAAAATGTTTCAATATCTGTACCATACTTACAGTGATCTTTAATAATAACATTCGATATTGATTTCAAATTTTAATTAAACTGGTTGCATAATAATTATTTTTGCTACATATAAATCAAATAATTTATACATTCTTACTGTCGGTTTGGTATTACCCAAAAAAAGATTTCCTTTTCCCGACACCAATAAAGTTATAAAGCTTATAAGAGTTGTAAAGGGGTTAATCCCCAAATTTATATTCAAACCCCAAGTTACAGGTAAACCTTTGGTAGGTTTTATTATTGCCCGTAGCAAACCTATTGAAAAAAATAGTATATTCCGGAATAAGTGTAAGTCCAAACTGATCAGTAAAATTATATTTAAACAAGGCCGACAAAGCTCCTCCCAATATATTGCCAGGGTTTACGAGAACCAATGGGCTTATACCTCCGCCTCCACTATAATTGTTCGCTGCAATTGTATTTAACTCAAATTCATATTTTAAAGCAGGCGAAGCAAATAACTGAAAATTCTTAATGGTGAGTAATAAGTAATCGAAATGTAAATTTAAATCAATGTAATTAACAGTTACACTATCTCTTCCAAGAGCAACTAGGGAAGTATTTCTGTAATCTATGCCATACTGCACATTCACGTATTTTAATTCGATTCTTGGCCTAAACCTTTTTGAAACTTTTATTCCACAATCAGCGCCTATATTAAACGTAGGAGTGATACCAAAATATTCGTACCCAAAGCTTTGATTTTTAGTAAAATGGTAGGCATTCATATCATAATCTATTCCTGCATTAATACCCATAAAAACAATAGTTTCTTCGGTTTGAGCGTTTCCTGCAAAGGAAATAATTACTATCGATAATAGAAAAGAAAAAGTTTTTTTCATTAGAATATAATTTAATTTTTAATGTACTAATTCAAACAACATCATTTTAAAAGTATTTGAACGAAAAAGTTATGTTGGTAAAACATATAGTCTTTATAATCCCATTTTAAATGTGACCATACTTGACTAATGAACGGTTCAAAAATAAGAAATATTATTGAAGAAAGTAAATAAATCGGATTCACAAAATTAATTTATAAACTATTTGCCCCGCTAAGCGGCATTTATTCATTGCGTTCATGAAATCGCTACACTAATTATCACAAAGGACTTTTGGGACAGCCTTTACTTGATTATCGGTATTTTGTATCAGGACTTTCAACCTTGATTTGAATAAATAAAAAAAATCAGATTAGTCGTATTTATGTTTTAAAAACCATGCTTCAGTTAACGAAATACTTAATGTCAATTTTGTATAGTTTTCTTCGATCTGCAAGTAATTTAATGATCCGGTTTTCCCATATTCAACAGCCAGATTAATCATTGCATTTCTTTTTAAAGGCAAACCGAGTCCCATGCATAACCCATAATTTACAGGTTGGCTTCCATTTATATTTAAATATGAATTACTTAAAACAAAACCGGCCTGATAATGAATGCCATAAAAGTAGTTTTTTAAATATCTTAGGGCAGGCAGATATTCAAATCCAATTTTAACCTGATGGACATCGGAAAAATGCACATTTGAATAATTTGTGTTGATATCAGAAAATTGCTGAAATTGATAATCAGCAGCAATAGTAACTTTTTTATTAAAAGTTAAGGTCAGACCAGCTCCATAGAATGCAGGCAAATATTGAGTTTGAGAATTTTCGAAATTATTCGGAAAAGTGTCTGTTCCAAAACTGGCAATTATGCTGTTTTGCATAATAAGTGGCGTTCTGTATCCATAAATTAATCCAAATACACAGTCAACATTTTCTGAAAACTTATTTACATACTGCAATCCAAAATCGAAATAGATTGATCTTGTGGTCGATTTAGTTTCAGTAATTAAATTATCCACAGACATATTTTTATTTATAGAACCAAACATGTAGGATGAATTTATACCTAAATAAAGTTTAGGAAATATCCTGAATGAATTAATAAAAAATAATTTATTAATTCCTCCATTTCCATCATAATGTGCATCCTCTGTAACATTATATGCACCTTCTATAAATTGAGAAGATTTTATTTTATATCCTACACTTGAATAAGGAACTAACCCAAAACTAATTGCCCAGTTTCGGGATGCCTGGAAACCCATGGCTAATTTGCCCAAATTTGCTAAAGAGACGGACTGGCTTTGGCCTAAAGATTGGAAATTAGAAAATTTGAATGAACCGGCAAAATCATAAACAAAAGTATAGCTATCAATTGCACTTATTGCTGCAGGATTTGTAATATTAAGAAAATTTGTCGATCGAAAGCCAATGCTTACACCTGCCATTCCTGCATTACGACCGTATTCTCCGGATTGTATTTCTCCAATCCCGAACAATGAGTAAGGTGAAAAAGTATTTTGAGCTAAAATTAATTTATTAGCCTGGAGAAAAAATAAAATAAAAAAAAACAGTTTTAGGGCTTTAGTTCGAATTAGCATTATAAAAAAGTAATTTTAGTTGAACCTTTAATCGATTTTTAGGATTGTTCTGATCTGCAAGCACAACTCTTTTTAACGTTGTATTGAAATCGGAATTTGACAAAGTTAACAGTAATTTTTTCTTATTTATAGGAAAAGCGCCAAGCTGGTTTCTCAGGTAACCTGAAATATCAAATTCATAATATGTATTTTGATTATTAACATAGTCTGTAACTAGTGTTGCTGTACTATAACTTGAAACATTACTAAACTGGTCAATCATTAAAACAGATAAAGATGCAGGCAAAGGAGTGGATGAAGGATATGTTCCAAATACCGGAGGAATATATAAAATTGCCTGGCTTATCCCGATATAATCCGATGTAAGTAAAAAATTATCCAGATGAGGAATGTCCAATTCGACATCAAAACCCATAATTCCCTGTATATAAGATTGATTCCCTGTAACTTCAGAACTCAGTTCATCATTGTTTTTTTTACTGAATTTCTCCAAATCTAAATATGAGGAACTTACTTTTTCCTGGTTAATCTGATTGAATTGCAGACTTGTATTAACAGAAATATCCAAACTATTAAGACCTCTTGATACATTCGCCAAATCATAATATAACCTTATAACAACACTCGTATCATTTACAATAAAGCCGGCAATATTAGAACTTTTCGATTTATCAGTTACCAAGACCAGCCCTTTAAAATATTTTTCAAACGAAGCCTCATCAGTTACTGCAATAGATTGATTCAAAATTTTATTAAATATATCTTTTCCCAGATCATCGGGCAATCTTATCGAAACTCTTTGCTTCTTCCAGGTTGGCCTAAAATATATTGTTGCAATAGGTGCAGGGTCATAAGTAAAAGAAGAATTATTATATAAAGCTGTATCATTAAGCACAATATTTTCGTTTAACCGGAAAACAGAAATATTTTGATATTGGTTGGTATCTCCATAATAATATTTATTATAATAAATAATTAAGGACAGTGAATCGTAATAATCTGAATTAGTTAAGTTACTATTATCCGGTTTTAGAAAACCAAAGTAGCTGGTAGCAGTATATTTTCCAAAATCCTTGTCGTCGAATCGTCCTACCAATGCAATTCCTTTGTTGGAAGTTACTACCGAATCCATCATCCTTATGGTTGATAAATTAACAGTACAGGTATCAACAACAGCAATTCTTACATCGCTCGACAGGTAATCCTGACCTATTGTAAATTCATTATTATTACAAGATATAAAATAAAATGATGTAAGAATTAAAAACAATGAAAATAAAATAATGTTCTTCTTCATATTTTTTTTATATAATCAGTTCTGTTGTTGAATATTATTATTCCTTTTTAACTTTTAAAGTCCCTTATTCACGGAACACCAGACTTACATGTACACTCTAATTTCCTATAACAAAACCATTTAAATTTTTACTAATATTCAAACGTAAATAAATTCATTTCAGTATTTATCCTAAAACAAACAATAAAAAAAATTATATTAACAGAATAAAATAACATATTTATCCGTTAATAAGTTTAATTTTTGGAATTTTGCAAAATTATTATTTTACAGAGAAAATGTTTACTTTTATGCGCTTTTTTAAAATTATAATGGATAATATTTTGACGACAAAAGTAAACACATTAGTTTTGCTGGCATTGAATATCAAATAAATTATTTAAAAAAATGAGAAAATTCAAATTCATTTATTTTTATTTACTGGCTCTTTCGATAATAATTTCAGCCTGTAATAAATCTTCAACTACGTTGGTTGGGAACTGGGTATACAATCCGGTAGGATTTTCAGGGACCGCAAGAGAATTCGCAACATGTTTTACCATACAAGATACAGCCTATGTCTGTACAGGACTCGGATTCTCAGATACAACGGGTTCAAGTGTCACTGGAAATACTGATTTAGTAAGCTTATGGGCTTATTTTGTAAAACAGAATTCCTGGGAAAGGAAAGCCAATTTTCCCAAGACTGGCAGGCATGGAGCTGTTTCCTTTTCTATTGGAAATAAAGGATATATGGGCACAGGTTACTATAATACTCAAAATACCTACTTTAATGATTTTTGGGAATATGATCCGCAGATGAATACCTGGACCCAAAAAAAATCATTTGGAGGCACTCCCAGGGCTTATGCTATAGGTTTCGCACTTGGCAATTATGGATATATAGGTACGGGGTTCGATGGCGATTATTGTAATGATTTTTGGCGCTACGATCCATCAACTGATGCATGGACACAGATTTTTGGTTATGGCGGTTCAAAACGTCAAGAAGCTTCCGTTTTTATTTTAGGCGATACAGCATATATATGTTGTGGCGTGGGTAATTCATATAAGGGTTCGTCTTACATTGCCGATTTTTGGAAATTCGATAATACAGAAAAATTTACACGAAAACGCGATATTTATAATGAACTTTATAGTGATGGTACTTATGGTTATCAATATAACGGCAGTTATTATTATAATATAGAACGTACAAGTGCAGTCGCTTTTGGAATTGGATCGAAGGGCTATGTGAGTTGCGGTCAGTATAATTCTTTGGTACTTACTACATGGGAGTATGATAATACCACAGATTTATGGACACAGAAGAATAACTTTAAAAATTATGCCAGAATAGGTGCTGTTGCCTTTACACTTAACAACCGGGGATTTGTAACAACAGGAGGTAATTATGCTGATATGTATGAGTTCAAACCGTATGATCTATATAATGCTGGTGATTAAAAAGGTTTAATTGTATATTTTTTCATTGCTTCAATAATTATCATTTGTCTTATCCATTTCAGGATTGAAAAACATAAAAATTCAGGTATCGAATTAATCGTTTTCAGAATTGAAAATGGATGGGGTTATAGAATTAATTTAAATAATAAAACTATAATTTACCAGCCTAATATCCCGGTGATAGAAGGAATTAAAACTTTTCGGACAAAAGAGGATGCTCTTAAAACAGGCCAGATTGTTATTAATAAATTAAGGAACAGGCAAAGTCCATTATTAACGAAACGGATCTTACAAAAGCAAATGTTTTAAATTAAGTAAATTTTCTAAGCTGAAGGGAGTGTAAATTTAAAATTACTTCCTTTCCCAGGTTCACTCTCAACCCAAATTTTACCATTATGCCTTTCAACAAATTCTTTGCAAATTAAAAGGCCAAGGCCAGTTCCTGTTTCTTTTGAAGTTCCAATCGTAGTTACCGTAGTATCGATTCTAAAAAGTCGTTTTATAGTATCCTGTGAAATACCAACTCCGGAATCGGCAATAGTGACTTCAATCTGCTTATGGGATGAAATTGATGTAATTGTAACAGACCCTTTTTCTTTGGTAAACTTAATTGCATTTGTTATCAGGTTTCTCAAAATTGTTTTTATCATATTTTCATCGGCAAAAACAGTTGAATTGGGTTCAATGAGTTGGTGGAAGGTAATATCTTTACGGTTGGCGCTTGCTTCCATAAGGTTAATAGTTTCTTCAACAAGGGAAGCAAGGTTTAACTTTATTGGTTCGAATGCTATATTGCCGGTTTGCGATCTTGACCATTGCAGAAGATTTTCGAGCAGGTTATTTCCATTAATGGATGCTGTATGGATCATATCTACATAATTTTTGATCTTTTCTTCTGATAACTTATATAAACCTCTTATAAGCAAATCTGAAAAACCTATAACTACACTAAAAGGATTTCTCAAATCATGTGCAATAATCGAAAAGAATTTATCTTTTGTAGCATTCAATATAGTAAGCTGACGGTTGTTTTCTTTCAATTGTTCGGATTGGTCAATTATAAGTTTTTGTTTGTCAACTAACAAATCATTGACATCTTTAAGGTTTTCACTTCGTGATTTTAACTCCTCAGATTGATCCTGAATTTGCTTTTGTCTTTCAATTAATAATTGATTTATCTCTTTTAAGTTTTCATTCGAGGTAAGCAAATCTTTAGCCTGTTCTTCTATTTTTATTTGCCGTTCCAACAGCTTATCATTAGTTACTTTCAGCTCTTCCGATTGTTCCTCGATGCGAGATTGCTGATCTGTCAACTGCTTATTGGAGTTTTGAAGTTCTAAAGTTCTTTGATTAACCAACTTGGTAAGTTCTTCCTGTCTTTTTCTGTAAAAATCTATTCTGATATAATACACCAAATAAATTAAAATTAAAATAATGGCAATTAACAATACTCTAAACCACCAGGTTTTCCACCAGGGGGGCAAAATAATAATTTGTAATGAAACGCCCTTTTCAGCCCAAACTCCATCGTTATTTCCTACTTTTACCCTGAAATTATATTTGCCGGCATCTAAATTCGTGTAGGTTGCTGTCCTGTTTTTTGCATCCGTATTATGCCATTGATAATCGAACCCCTCCATTTTATAAGTGTATTTATTCTTTTCGGGATTCGTAAAATCCAATGCCGTAAATTCGAATGAAAAAAAGTTCACTTTATGTGATAAAATTAACGAATCAGTATTAGTGATTGATTTTTTTAAAATAGTATTCCCATCAATCTCCTGCCCAACTCTTACTGAATTACCATAAACCTTAAAATCTGTTAATACTGCCTGAGGTGGAATATTATTGGTTTTTAAATTCTTTGGATCGAAAAAATTAAATCCGTTCGGCCCCCCAAAAAGTAACTTACCGTCTTTTGATTTACAATGTGCATTAGAAAAAGAATAATCCTGCAAGCCATCAGTAAAATCGTAGTTATGAAAGGATTTGTTTTTTGGATTAAATTTTGATAACCCATTTGTTGTGCTTACCCATAAATTATTATCATTATCTTCCAGTATTGCTTTAATGCTCATATCCGGTAATCCGTCTTTTACAGTAAAAACTGCAAACTCATTTGTATTAATGTTCAGCTTATTCAGGCCGCCGCCATCTGTACCAAACCACATATTGCCCTCATGGTCTTCTAAAATGCAATATACGTTACTTGAACTAAGGCTATTTTTATTATTATCATGCCAGTAGTGATTGAATTTTAATTTTGGAAATGCAATATTGAAATCATAATCGTTTAATTTTACCATTTCCAGGTTACTGGATGTAGCAATCCATAAATTATGCCGACTGTCTTCAAATAGGTTGGTTGTATATTTTTCAATAAAACTATTCGGATCGTTCGGATCATTTTTGTAATGATAAAATCGGTTTTTACCTTGATCATATAAATTCAAAGTCCCTTCCAGCGTTGCAACCCAAATATTATGTTTGCTGTCTACCAATAAAGCCCAGATATTATTGTTGCTTAGGCTATAATTATCGGAAGGATTACGGGCAAACCGTATAAATCTGTTTTCCTTTTTATTGTAAAAATTGAGGCCTTTAGCATATGTGCCGATCCATATATTACCTTCAAAATCTTCGGCAAGGCACACAACAGCGTTGCCGCTAATAGAATTTTGGTTATTGGGATCGTTAAGGAAATGCCTGAACTTTTGAGTTTTTTTATCCCAGAAGTTTAAACCACCTCCATCCGTCCCAATCCAGAAATTCCCATCTTTATCTTCAATTATTGATGATACCGATTTAGAACTTAAGCTGTTTTCACTAAATGGAGTTGGTTTATACAGCCCTAATTTTGTTTTATCCGCCTCGTATTTGTTCAAACCCAGGTTAGAAGTACCTATCCAGATTACTCCCGATCTGTCTTCAAAAGTTAAATTGATTCCATTGCTACTGAGCGAATTTGGGTTTGCTGTTTCGGATTTACAATATTCAAATAACCCGGTTTCTTTATTATAGAGTGAAACTCCACCTCCATCGGTACTAATCCATAAAACTCCATTTTTAGCCTGTATGATGTGGTTTACAATGTTGCCAGATAATGAGTTTTTCCCGGGTTCATTTAAATATTGTTTAAAAACATTATTTTTTTTATCCCAGGAAATTAATCCTGCACCAGAGGAACTAAACCAATACAAACCGTCAGAATCTTCTAACTTTATAGCTACTTCACCGGCCTGATTTTCTATATTTGGAATATTTATTGGATAATGTTCAAAATTGCCGGTTTGTGGATTGTACCGGTCAATTATTTTATAACTGGAATTAATCCAGATGTTTCCTTGTTTATCTTCAAAAGAACTAAAAATAATATTTGAACTAATACTGTTCAGATTATTAATTTCATGTTTGTATCGCTTAAACGGGAGTTTTGTTTTTTTAAAATCGGTAATATCATTTATTGGCAGGCTCCAGATACCTTCCGAATGAGTACCTAACCATAATAATTGTTTTGAATCGAGCAATAAACTAGTAAAATAGTCACCGGTCAAAGAGTCATTAGTATAAATACTTTTGAATTTTTCTTTATTTTTATCAAACATGGTAAGCCCGCTTGGAGAAATAATCCAAATCTTTTCATTTTTATCTTCGGCTAACTTAAGTATTCCGTTACTAATTGTAGTGGGATCACTTTCCACAGGTTTATAAGCTTTAAATTGATAACCATCGTAACGAAATAATCCATTCCACGTTCCGACCCATAAAAAACCCCGATTATCCTGTATGATTGCATTGATGTATACATTTGAAAGGCCTTGTTCTTTAGAAAATTTCTTAAATTCCATATTATTGCCCTGCCCAAAAATAAAGATACCATGGAAACAAAAGCCAAAAGCCAGGGGGATAATTAATAATCCGGAAACCTTGTTTTGAATAAATAATAGCATCCTAAACACTTTTATTCAGAATTTTTGTAAAAAAATGATTCTAAGTATAATTTTTTAAAATAATCATTAAATCATTAATTTTTATTGGTTTGACCAGGTATGCATTTATTCCTGAATTCAGGAATTCTTTTTTTTCGTCTTCGAATGCATAAGCAGTCTGTGCAATTATAGGAACGGAAGGTTTAATACTTTTAATTTGCCGGGTAGCTTCAATACCATCAGTCATGGGCATCTTAATATCCATTAATATTATATCGACATTATTACTTTTAACATATTCGATTGCTTCAGTTCCATTTTTCACCCATATAATTTTTGCTTTTGTTTTTAATAAGTAAACTTCAAGTAACTTAAAATTATTTTCCTCGTCTTCAGCAACAAGTATAATTTTTCCACTTAAATCAGGAATATTTAAGATTATTTGTTGTGGTTTGTTTTGTTTTAGTTTTTTTTGAGTTAATAATGGATATGTAAAGTAAAATGTAGTTCTTTTATTTACCTCAGATTCATACCATATCTTTCCACCCCAAATGTCAACAAGACTTTTACAAATTGCAAGTCCCAAACCCGTTCCTCCGAATAAATGGTTCCGGTTTTCAATTTTAAGGAACCGTTCAAATATTGCATTACCTGTTTCAAAAGGAATTCCTATGCCAGTATCGCTGACAAAAAATGTAACTTTCCCCTCAATGCTTTTTACTCCGAATTCTATACCACCACTTTGAGTAAACTTTATTGAATTGGTTAACAAATTGCTAAGAACTTGTTTTAACCTCATTCTATCCGCATCGATAATAAAATTGTCCGGAATATTTTCAAGGGAAAGAATGAATGATAATTTCTTACTTTCTGCTTCAATAATAAAATTCTCTTGTAATTCCCTCATAAAATCAGTCAGGTTCAAATACAATGGATTAAGGACCATTTGGTTTGCCTGAATTTTTGAAAGATCCAAAATATCATTAATCAGATCCAGCAGATACTCTCCGTTATTAATGATAATGCTAATCATATCCTCTTTTTCTTTTTCGGATAATCCCTGGTCGCGTAAAAGTGTCGAAAATCCTATAATGGCATTCATTGGTGTCCGAATTTCGTGCGACATATTGGAAAGGAATGCACTTTTTAATTTATCTGATTCTTCGGCTTTTTGCTTTGCAGTTTCAAGTTCCCCTGTTCTCTCTTCAATCAGCAACTCAAGTTCATATCTATGCTTATCAAGTTCATTATTTTGTTCAATTATTTTCTTTTGCTGTTCTGTAAGGATATGATTTGATTGTTCGAGGGCATCTTTTTGAGTCATCAATTCTTCTTTCTGAAGGTTTATCTCTTCCTGTTTCTCCTCAAGGACAACATTGCTTTCTTCAAGTTCATGGGTACGATCTTTTACCATTATTGTCAATTCCTTTTGTTGTTTACGATAGAATGCCAATCTCAGGTAAAAAGCCAAATAGATTAACCCAGTTATTATAATTATTAATACAAATCTGGCCCACCAGGTTTTCCACCACGGAGGTAGTATTGTTATCCTTATAGAAGTACCTTCCTCATTCCAAATATCATCATTATTACTTGCCTTTACCCTGAATGTATATTCCCCTGGCTCTAAATTCGTATAAGTGGCAGTTCTGTTTTTTGCATCAGTATTTCTCCACTGATTATCGAACCCTTCCATTTTATAAGCATACCCGTTTTTTTCAGGGTTTGTAAAATCCAATGCGGAAAATTCGAATGAAATTAAGTTCACTTCATGTGACAAGGTTAATTTTTCAGTTTCAGTAATTGATTTTTTTAATAAAACTTTGCCCCCAAACTTTTGTCCCACTGCCACTGAATTGTTATAAACCTTAAAATCTATGATTACTACTTTGGGTGGAATGTTGTTGGTCCTTAAATTATTTGGATCGAAAATATTAAAACCATTGACCCCTCCAAAAAGTAACTTACTGTCTTTTGTTTTACAATGGGCATTGGAGAAGGAATAATCTTGCAGGCCATCTGTAAAATCGTAGTTATGATAGGATTTAGTCTTTGGGTTAAGTTTAGTAAGCCCATTTCCTGTGCTTATCCACAAATTATAATCATTATCTTCCTGAATTGCCTTAATACTTCTATCCGACAAACCATCTTTTTCAGAAAATGCAGTGAATTCATTTGTTTTTAAATTTAATTTATTCAAACCAGCGCCATCAGTTCCAAACCACATGTTGCCCTCATGGTCTTCGAATATACAGTACACATTACTTTTAGTAAGGCTATTGCTATTATTTTTATGCCTGTAATGGTTGAATTTTAATTTTGGTAAAGGCATGTCGAAATTATAATTGTCTAATTTCACCATTTCAAGTCCGTTGGAGGTAGTAATCCAAAGATAATGACGGCTGTCTTCAAATAAATTGGTTGTATATCTTTCTACAAAACTATTTGTGTCTCCTGGTTCATTCTTGTAATAATAGAACTGTTTAGTTCTATAATCTAATAGATTTAAAGTCCCTTCAAGAGTACCTATCCAAATATTATGTTTGTTGTCTTCCAATAATGCCCAAATGTTATTGCTGCTTATGCTGAATTTATTATCAGGGTTATTTGCAAAGTGAATAAATTTGCCTTCTTTCCTTAGATAACAATTAAGGCCTTTTGCGAAAGTTCCAATCCAGATATCTCCATGAAAATCTTCAGTCAGGCACACAACAGCATTGCCGCTAATAGAATTTGGGTCGTTGGGATTATTAATAAAATAGGTAAATTTATTGGTTTTTTTGTCCCAGAAGTTTAAACCTCCACCATCAGTACCAATCCAAAAATTTCCATTTTCATCTTCAATTATCGATGTAACCGATTTATTGTTCAGGCTGGTTTTATTAAAAGGATTTGGTTTATACAGACCAAAATTTGTTTTACCCTCCTCATACATGTTCAATCCGGCATTGGTTGTGCCAACCCATGTTACTCCTGATTTGTCCTCGAAAGTTAAACTGATTGCGTCACTACTGAGTGATTTTGGATTTAATGGTTCGTATCTGCAATAATCAAATAACCCGGTTTTTTTATTATATAATGAAATTCCCCCTCCATCAGTACTGATCCATAATACCCCGTCATCAGCCTGGCGGACATGGTTTACAATGTTGGCAGACAATGAATTTTCCCCCGGTTTGTTTAAGAATTGCCTGAAAACATTAAGTTTTCTGTTCCATGAAATCAGACCAGCGCCTGAAGAAGTTATCCAATATAAACTATCGGAGTCCTGAAACTGCATAGATACGTTGGTAGCTTGTTTTTCTATATTTGGAATATCTATGGGATAATGTTCAAAGTTGCCTGTTTGCGGAATGTACCGGTCAATTATTTTATTATTGGCAATGATCCATATATTAGATTGTTTATCTTCATAGATACCATGAATAATATTTGCACTTATACTGTTCGGATTATTTTTAAAGTGCTTATATATACCAAACCTGAGCTTTGTTTTGCTAAAATTATTTGAATCATTTACGGATAATGTCCAGATACCTTCGGAATGAGTGCCTAACCATAATTTTCCCTTTGAATCAAGCAACAAACAAGTAAAATAGTTACCGGTCAATGAGTCATTGAAATAAACTGAGTTGAAACTTTCATTTTTTATATTGAAAAAATTAAGCCCTACAGGCGATACCATCCAAATCCTGTCATTATTATCCTTAGTAAACCATTTTACTCCTCTAAAGATGTTTAAAGGTCCATTTTCTATGGGTTTATAATTTATAAATTTATAACCATCATAACGATATAGCCCATTCCATGAAGCAATCCAAAGAAAGCCCTGTTTATCCTGTAATATTGCATTTATATAATTATTCGAAAGCCCCTGTTCTTTAGAAAATTCTTTAAATACCCTATTTATATTTTGCCCAATAATAATATTATTGTTAATGATAATAAAAACAAAAACGATAGAAATAAGAAATATTTTTTTTAATAAAATTGATTTCATATAATTTTCTTAAATAAGCAATCTTTTATTAATGTTAGTCAATTAATATCGTACTTTTATTTTAGTGAAGATATATTAACAGAATTTTATACGCAATAAGTAGCAAATAGTCCTTAATTTAAGTGCAGTTTTCAATAACAAACTTTCAATTAATTAAATAATGCAAGAGTATTGCCAAAAATAAATCATTATTAGGACTAATATCACCACAAAACAATAAATATTTATAATATCACAAAAAATTAAAATCAGTTTAAAAGTAAGCTTTATAAATATTTATAAACTTAAGGGCAACCTAAGAAGAATCTTTTTCAAGAAAATGGCAAGTACCATATTTAATAGGATTCATTGATGGTTGAAAACATAAATATTCTCTAAAAAGATACACTCATAATTTTTTGAAATCGTTGAAGCTATTTATCGATATTTTTTAATGTGAAATTTCCTTATTTATTATTTTTCATTAACTTTATAATATGCTGAAGCTCTTATTGAATGGGCTATAATGCTGGTGATAAGTTTTTTAATAATAAATTTATCATTTTTGTTTATTTAATTGAAAATAATATTAAAGGATGGATTCTAATAGAAAAAATATCTGCAAGGACTGCAAAGAAATTTGTGATTTTATTGAGCAATTAGATGTCGAATCAAAGGATATTT
>Ga0265323_10000168_pt1 | contig 39169 bp, 24 predicted proteins | sample 41225metaG_FD_193580 | JGI IMG/M metagenome (GOLD analysis project Ga0265323, IMG submission 193580) | Rhizosphere microbial communities from Carex aquatilis grown in University of Washington, Seatle, WA, United States - 4-12-25 metaG | ecosystem: Host-associated > Plants > Roots > Rhizosphere...
GTTATCGGCGTTTGCCTGCGTTCATCCGCGGCTGTTTGTGTTTTGGCGTAATGACGGATCTGCCCCGTGCCCTTCTCCCGGAAGATGCTAAACGCGTTTGAGATGCCGGCGGCCAGGAAGCTGGAGAAGCCGCATCCCGAACTGGCCGCCCGCCTCTGGCGTGCCCAGGCCATGCGCATCGTCGATGCCGGGAAAAGCCAGTACTACGATGCCGCCGCCGAGAACCTGGATCGGACCCGCAAGTGCTACTTGCGGGCGGGACTCGCGGCCGAATGGGAGGCAACCGTGCGGCTCGTACGGGCCTGCCATCACCGTAAGACCGCCTTCATGGCCGCGTTTGAGTCCGTCGCTGCCGGGAACGGACACCAGGAGCCGCCCTCGTTCCTGGAGCGCGCCAAAGACCGCTGGGGTGTGGGACGCGGGGGAGACCGCAAATGAAAAGGACCAATCGAGACAACGAATTCGCTTATCTGGTCGATCTCATTGACGAGATCACGACTGACGCGAACGGGGAAGACGAGCAGCTTTGGGCCTTCCGGCAGGCCTTCGAGGACGACGTTGCGGTGCCGTGCGACGCCACTGTCATCGGCGAGCCGGTTCAGGTGCTGAAGTTCGACTACGACGGCAACCCGCGGCGTGGGCTGACCGCCGTTTGCCGCCGGGCTGATGGCACCAGGCATGTGGTCGGGGCATCCGAGGTGGTAGTGCCTCTGAGCGCGCAAAGCGGGCGTTACCTGGCCGCCTATCGAAAGTGGATGGGGATTGCGCCTTTCCCGCATGGCACTCGCCGCACGGCCGGGCGCAAGCCCCTTGCCGCGGCCCCCAGCGTTGCTGGTCCCATCGAGTTGGTGGTTCTGTCGGTCAAGCAGAAGGCTGCGCGCTGCCGGTTGCGGGGACGCGAGGAGTCATTCACGCTTCGCGCTCGCGGGCTATGGGACGTGGTGCCCGGGGAGATCGCTACCGTCAAGCCGGCGAAACAGTGGACCTGCGCGGGCAACCCCTATCTCTCGGGCGCAATCGAATCCACCCGGCTGGATGCCAAGGCGCTGGGGTTGGTCCCGCTGCGGCTGGAGGAGCGGGGTATCTGGAATCCGGCGAAGCATTACTGGGGCGAAAAGGGGGAGCCGATCGAGGACTGGGCCAAGCCGGTCATCGCACGCGGCCCGCGCCCGGAATTTGAGATGGAGCAGGTGCTGCCCGGCGCAGACGCCGACGATCCATTCTCCGACCCGATCCTCGAATCCGCTGACCGCAAGGACTCCGGCGACAGGGAAGGGGCATACAGGATGCTGATGGACCTCTGCCAGGCGGACCTTCGCTGCCTGGATGCCCACGCGCATCTCGGCAACATGATGTTCGACGGCCGGCCCGAGGACGCCATCCGCCACTACGAGGCGGGATTCCGAATTGGCGAGCTATCCCTTTGCGAGGGCTTCGATGGCGTGCTGCCGTGGGGTTGGATCGACAATCGACCGTTTCTCCGGTGCATGAACGGGTTCGGGCTGTGCCTCTGGCGCCTGGGGCGATTCGAGGAGGCTGGGCGTATCTTCGACCGCATGCTTTGGCTGAATCCATCCGACAACCAGGGCGTGCGCTTCCTCATCCATCAGGTCCGGGCGAAAGCCAGTTGGCAGGACTGCCAATAGGCCTGCCCTTTAGGCTCAACGACGGGATGCCGGTGTTGCCGGCCTTGATCGCAATGCAATGAGATGTCTGGTCCTGCCGCCCAACTGCGGCCGAATAGAACCCGTGCCTGTCCGGCCATCGCCAATGGGCGCCTCTACATCCGCGAACTCGGTTCGCTCCGGGCTTACGACATCAGCGGCAAGTAAGCCTGGGCGGCCCACGGCGCGCCTGGCATGGCTGAATCCCTGCACCCGGCCATGACATCAGGTGAAGTGCCTGGTCACCTGGGAGGATTTCGCCTGATGTCTCTTCGCCTGGTATCTCTCGTTCCGATGTTGTGCGCTGCCGCCATTGGAACCCGCCTCTTGTTCGCCGTCCTGCCGGCCGGTGTCACCATCGACAAGGGCCAGGCGGCATTCACGGATTACCGCCATCAGCAGCCGGGGACGGTGCGTAAGATCACCGTCGCCGATCTGCCGGAGCCCTATGCCACCGAGGCCGTCGACAACGGCCCCCACCTGGTTGCACGTCCCGCGGGTGCCATGCCGCAGGCGCCGGCGGGCTTCCGCGTGACCGGTTATGCCACGGGCCTCGACAACCCGCGCCTCGTGCGCACCGCGCCCAACGGCGATCTGTTCGTGGCGGAGAGTGAGCCCGGGCGGATCCGTGTGTTGCGCGGCGTGGACGCCCATGGCGCTGTGCAGACGATGGCTGTCTACGCCACCGGGCTGACGCAACCCTTCGGCATCGCCTTCTATCCGCTCGGACCCAATCCTGCCTGGTTGTATGTAGCTAACACCGACTCGGTGGTGCGCTTCCCGTATCGCAACGGCGACCTGCAGGCCAGCGGTAAGCCGGAGGTGGTGGTCGCGAAAATCCCCGGCGGCGGCCGTCTTCGCGGAGGCGGCCACTGGACGCGCGACCTCGCCTTTTCGAACGACGGCGTGAAGCTGTTCATCTCCGTTGGCTCGCACTCCAACGTCGACGATACGGACAACAATCCCGAGGAATACCACCGCGCCGACATTCTGGTGGCCAAGCCCGACGGCTCGGGCCTGGAAGTCTACGCCTGGGGAATTCGCAACGCCGTGGGGATTGCGGTTCACCCACAGACCGGCGAGTTGTGGGCGTCGGTGAACGAGCGCGACAACCTGGGGGATAACCTGGTGCCGGACTACATCACGCATATCGAACCCGGCGGTTTCTACGGCTGGCCCTGGTTCTATATGGGTGGTCATTGGGACCCGCGTCATCAGGGGAAACACGCGGAGCTGAAGTCCAAGGTGCTGACGCCGGATGTGCTGCTGCAACCGCACAACGCGTCGCTCGAGATGACCTTCTACGGAGGGACGCAGTTCCCGGCCGAGTATCGCGGCGACATTTTCGCCTCCGAGCACGGTTCGTGGAACAAGGCGGTGCGGACGGGATACGAAGTGATCCGGGTGCCGCTCGACAAAGGCCACGCCACGGGCGAGTACGAGGATTTCCTGAGCGGGTTCGTGACGCCTGACGGCGACGTGTGGGGCCGGCCGGTGGGCGTCGCGGTGGCCAATGACGGTGCTTTGATCGTCACCGACGACGGGTCGAACTCGGTGTGGCGGGTGGCGTACCAGCGACGGTAGGGGACACGGAACCGATCGTGCGCGGTCCAAGCCTCCGGGCGAGCCGCGCTATCCCATCGCTTCATGGTACTTCGCCGAGACGAATTCCCAATTGATAACCTGCAAGATCGCCTTGAGGTAGTCGGCGCGGCGGTTCTGGTATTTGAGGTAGTAGGCGTGCTCCCACACGTCGATGCCCAGCAGAGGGCGCTTGCCCACCAGCAGCGGGCTGTCCTGGTTGGGAGCGGAATCCAGAACCAGGTTCTTTCCCTGATCCACGGAAAGCCATGCCCAACCGCTTCCGAAAACGCCGAGCGAGGCGGCCTGCAACTTCTCCTCGAACTTGTCCTGGCCGCCAAACGAGCGCTCCAGAGCGGCCGCGAGATCTCCGGACGGCTTTCCGCTCTTGGATGCAGGGCAGAGTATCTGCCAGTACAGCGAGTGATTGGCGTGCCCGCCCCCTTGGTTTCTGACCTGGGTCCGGATGGCCGCGGGCACCGTGTCCAGGCGTTGTAGCAACTCTTCGACACTCAGCCTGGCGAGTGCCGGGTCGGCGCCAACGGCTTTGTTCAGGTTGTCAACGTAAGCCTGGTGGTGCTTGTCGTGGTGGATCTGCATCGTTTGCGCGTCGATATACGGCTCCAGCGCGTCGAACGCGTAGGGTAGTCTCGGCAGGGTGAATCCGGATGCCTGGTTCTGCGCTGGGGCTAGCGCCGGCATCGCCAGGAGGGCCCCCGCCGTCATCATTTCGCGTCTCGTCATCATAGGGTTCTCCGTATCCAACTTCTGAAGTCTCCGCCCCGTTATGGATGATCCTGAACAGGGTTACGCTTCAATCCAGATCCACCTCCGGGAGCGCCGGCAGATGGCCGGCGTTGGCATCGGACGCCGGGTTGCCTGATCGGCGCGCCGCCTGGCCTGCCCCCTGTGATAAGATCCTACCCAGCACTTCGGTTGTAGCTCTGACCGGGGGATTTCACTCTCTGGGGGGGATTATGCAGGCCACTCGAAGTTTCCTTATTTGTCTGGCGATGCCGCTGGCGGTCCACGTGTGCGCGGCGCAGGACGCCACTGGATGCAAGGACTCGCCGCTCATCGGCCGGTTTCCCGGCAGCATCATTGTTGAATGCCGCGACAAGGCTGACGACAGCTTCACCTTCACCTTGGACGGCGGTAAGAACAAGACGATTGAAGGCGAGTTTCATCGGATCGTCTACAGGTTCCCAAGTGCCGCCAGCAAGGTGCAGGTGGTCCGCAATCTGAACACGGCGCTGCGGAGAGCGGGCTACACCATGGTGTACGACTCCGGCGCTTTCGGCGATTTCACGGGACAGATGGGCAAGACGTGGATTCAAATCGAAATCGGCGGCGGCGGGGGCATCACGGAGACGATTGTGGTTGAGACGGCGCTCACCCAGGATGTGGTGGCCAACGCGGCCGCGCTGTCGACGGGCCTGGCGGGCAGCGGCCATGCGGTGGTGAACGGCGTCCTCTTCGATACCGGGAAGGCCGAGGTGAAACCGGAGTCCAGCGCGGCGCTCGATGAGGTGGCGAAACTGCTGAAGCAGGATGCCAGGCTGCGGCTGTACGTGGTGGGCCACACCGACAATGTGGGCGCCCTGGCGGCAAACCTGGACCTTTCCAGGCGGCGGGCGGCGGCGGTGGTGCAACTGCTTGTGACGCAGTACGGCGTGGCCGCCGACCGGCTCGCGGCGTTCGGCGACGGTCCGTATGCGCCGATCGAGACAAACGACACCGAGGACGGGCGCGCGGTGAATCGCCGCGTGGAACTGGTGAAGCAGTAGGGAGCGGGCCGGGCCGGCGCGGAGTCGCGGGGCTTCCAATTTGATATAGTCGAGCTGGAAACCCCTATGGAACGCACTATCTCATTCCAGTTGAATGGCAAACCGGCCAGCGTGAAGGCCGACGGCGACCGCATGTTGCTGTGGGTGCTGCGCAGCGATCTCGGCCTCACCGGCACGAAATTCGGGTGCGGCGAGGCGCTGTGCGGCGCCTGCACGGTGATCGTGGACAAGCGGGCCGTGCGGAGTTGCGTCACCCCGGTGGGCGCGGTGGAGGGCAAACCTGTACTGACCATCGAAGGCATTGGAGCGGGCGGGTTGCACGCGGTGCAGCAGGCTTTTCTGAGCCACCACGCGTTTCAGTGCGGGTACTGCACTCCGGGGATGATCGTCTCCGCCTATGCGCTGCTGCTGGAAACGCCGCATCCCACGCGCGAGCAGATCGTCCGCTACATGGAGGACAACCTGTGCCGCTGCGGCGCTCACGAGCGCATCGTGGAGGCCATCCAGGAAGCCGCCGGGGCGGCCAAGGGAGGTGCGCGGTGAGCGAACTTCTGCGGCGCGATTTCTTCGGCCTCGCGGGCGCGGGGCTTTTCGTGTTCATCGGGGCGGGGCATACCGGGGCGCAGGAGCCGGGGCGGCTGCCCACGCGCTCCAGCGGGCCGGCCGATTTCAACGCGTACCTGCGAATCGGTACCGATGGGCGGGTCACGTGCATGTGCGGCAAGGTGGAACTGGGCCAGGGCGTCACCACCGAGCTGGCGATGGTGCTGGCCGAGGAACTGGACGTGGCTTTCGACTCCATCGACGTGGTGCTCGGGGATACCGACCTGTGCCCCAACGACGGCGGGACGTACGGCTCCATGACCACGCCGCTGACGATTCCCGGCGTGCGGCGGGCGGGGGCGGAGGCGCGTGCGGTGCTGCTGGAACTGGCAGCCGCGAAGCTCGGCGTGGCGGCGGAGCGTCTGCAGGTGACGAACGGCGTGATCATCGACCCCGGCAAGCCGGGGGCCACGGTTACCTACGCGGCGCTGGTGGACGGGAAGCGCATCGAGCGGCATGTGGCCAATGTGCCCGTAAAGGCCGCGGCGGGATTCCGGGTGATTGGCAAGGCGGTGCGCCGCAAGGACGCATTGGAGAAGGTCACCGGGGGAGCCACGTACGCCGGCGACATGCTGCTTCCGGGCCTGCTGCACGCGGCCATTCTGCGGCCGCCGGCGCACGGCGTGAAGTTGAAATCGGCCGACACGTCCGCCGCGGAAAAGGTGGCCGGGGTGCAGGTGATCCGCGATTCCGGAATGGTGGCGGTGTTGCACGAGCGGCCCGACATCGCGGCGCAGGCGCTGGCCCTGGTTAAGGCGGAGTTCGAAAACCCGCCGGAGGGCCCCGACGACCGGACCATCTTCGACCACCTGCGGAAGACTGCGCCGCCGGCGCGCGAAGTGGGCACGGCCGGCGACCTGGCGGAAGGCGAGCGGCTCGCCGCGGGCGGCATCGTCGAGAGCGTGTACCTCAATAGTTACGTGGCCCACGCCCCCATCGAAACCCACTCGGCGACGGCGCGGTTCGAGGATGGCAAGGTCACGGTGTGGGCCAGCACGCAGGCGCCGTTCCAGGTGAAGGGCGCCGTGGCGAGCGCGCTGGGACTCGCGGCCGGCAAGGTGCGCATCGTCTCCCGGTACGTGGGCGGAGGGTTCGGCGGCAAGACCGAAGCCGACCAGGGCGTGGAGGCGGCGCGCCTGGCCAAAATCTGTGGCAAGCCCGTGCAGGTGGTCTGGAGCCGCCAGGAGGAGTTTTTCTTCGACCGCTTCCGTCCGGCGGCGGTGATGAGCATACGGGCGGGCGTGGCCAATGGCAAGATCGTGCTGTGGGACAGCCAGATCGTGGGAGCGGGCGATCGCGAAGCCGCGCCGTTCTACGACATCCCGCACCGGCGCACGACGTCGGCCGGCGGGTGGATGGGCGGGAATCCTCCGGGCATGAACCCGTTCGAGGTGGGAGCGTGGCGCGCGCCCACGGTGAACAGCATCACCTTCGCGCGCGAATCGCACATCGACGCGCTGGCCGCGAAGGCGGGCGTGGACCCGCTGGAGTTCCGGCTCGGTAATCTGAGCCATCCGCGCCTGCGGCACGTGCTGGAGGCGGCGGCCAAGCGGTTCGGATGGAAGCCTGGGCGCGCGCCCTCGGGACGCGGCGTGGGGGTGGCCTGCGGCATCTACTCGAACGCGTGCAGCGCCACGTGCGCCGAGGTGGTGGTGAACCGCACCACGGGAGCGGTGGAGGTGAAGCGCGTCGTGATGGTGCTGGACGTGGGCCTGGTGATGAATCCCGACGGCATGCGGCAGCAAGCCGAGGGCTGCGTGATGATGGGGATGGGGCCGGCCCTCGGCGAGGAAGTGAAGTTCCGCAATGGCGCGGTGCTGACGCGCAATTTCGACGGCTATCCGCTGGCGCGCTTTTCGTGGCTGCCCAAGGTGGAGATCGAGCTGGTGGACAATCCGGAGAGCCCGGCTCTGAGCGGCGGGGAGCCGCCCATCATTACGCTGGGCGCGGTGCTGGCCAACGCCATCTTCGACGCCGTGGGCGCGCGCGTGCTGCAATTGCCCATGACGCCCGAACGGGTGAAGGCCGCGGCCGCCAGGGGGTGAGGTGGGTATGGATAGACGATCGGGTTGGGCGGTTGCGCTGGCGCCGCTGGTTCTGCCGCTGTTTTGCGCTCTGACGGCGGGCGCGCAGATCGATCTGAGCGGGTACTGGGCGTTCCGCGTGAAGGATGGCGGCGTCCTCTACATGCAGTTGCAGCAGACCGGAGAGAACGTAGTCAGCGTGGCGCAGGCCGGCCGCCCGGCTGGCAGGCCTGGAGCGCTCACCGGCACGCTGCATGAGGGGCGTCTGCACCTGGTCTCCACCGGGCCGCGGGCGACGGCGTTCGATGGCGCCGTCGATGCCGCCGATCGCATCGCGGTCACGATGCAGGCTACCGGCCGCGATCCCGTCAAGGGCACGCTGGAGCGCGTCACGCGCGAAGAGGCGTTTCCGGTCCGCCTGCCGCTGCCGGAGGTGCGCGACGTCGCCGACAACGGGCTGGCGCGCACGCCGCCCATGGGCTGGAACAGTTGGAACAAGTTCGCGGACGTGTTCGACGACGCGACGGTCCGCCAGATGGCCGACGCCATGGTCACCAGCGGCATGAGCCAGGCCGGCTACACCTACATCGTGGTGGACGAAGGCTGGACCAGCGGGCGCGACGCGGCCGGGAACATCACGGGTAACGGGAAGTTTCCCGACATGAAGGCGCTGGCCGGGTATGTCCACTCCAAGGGCCTGAAGATAGGCATCTACTCTTCGCCCGGGCCGCAATCGTGCAGCGGCAAAATGGGCGGCGGATACCAGGGAAGCTACGGGCACGAGGAGCAGGACGCCCGCACCTTCGCCGCATGGGGCTACGATTACCTGAAGTACGACTGGTGCAGCGCCGGGGAGATCTACGGGCCGACGCGCGAAGAGCACCAGGCGGCGTATCAGAAGATGGGCGAGGCCCTGCTCAAGACCGGACGGCCCATGGTCTTCAGCATGTGCCAGTACGGCGTGGGCGACGTGTGGAAGTGGGGCGCGAAAACCGGCGGCAACCTGTGGCGCACCACGATCGACATCGCCGACCGCTGGGACTCCATGGACCGCATCGGGTTCGCGCAGCTCGACATCGCCGGCTACGCGCAGCCCGGCCACTGGAACGATCCGGACATGCTGGAGGTCGGCAACGGCGGCATGACGGCCGGGGAGCAGCGGACGCACATGAGCCTGTGGTGCCTGCTGAGCGCCCCGCTGATGGCGGGCAATGACCTGCGATCGATGAGCGAAGAGACGAAGTCAATCCTGATGAACCCCGACGCGATCGCCATCGACCAGGACCGGGACGCCAGGCCCGTGGTGCGCCTGGCGCAGCAGGGGAAATCCGAAGTGCTGGTGCGTCCGCTCGCGGGCAATGCGTTCGCCGTGGGCCTGTTCAATCGCGGAGACCAGCCGGCCGAGATCGGTTTCCGCTGGGACGCCCTGAAATTCAACACCGGGCTGTACGGTTTCCGCCGCTTGCAGGCGCGGGATTTGTGGAAGCACGAGCCGGTGGAGGTTGCCGGCGACAGCTATACGGCCACGGTGCCCGGCCATGGCGTGGTGCTGCTGCGCGTCGCGATCGCCAGCGGACGCGGGCTCTGACGGGAATGACAGGACGCCGGAGGCTGAGTTCTCCCGCAGTCAAGGCCTTGCTGTCTTCCAGCATCATCTATCTGCTACCCGTCAACCCCGTCGATTTCGGAGCCAGGTTCTGGTGCCGGGTGCTATTGTCCCCAAATCTGAACGACACTTTCGGGGCGATGGTCTGGGCCGCCCGCTTTGCCTGGACGCTCTTGCTGCAGGGCCTCCTGGCCGCGGGACTGTATCTCCTGTTCCGGCGCGCGAACCGGTTCTGGCTCGTGCCGGTGGCGGCGATGCTGGCGATCGTCGTCGCCGGGTTGCCGCTCATCCTTGGGGCGGTCTGGCTGGACGCGCGCGCCGTGCCGCGCCTCTACCGCGGCCGCGAGGGTCCGGCGATTGAATGGCCGGAGGTCTGCCGCGCCGGCGGTGCCCACCTGCTGGCGCCGGCGGATTCCCGCTACGGAAGCCTGGAACGGTCGGGGCGGGCGTGGATGGTTTCCCATGCGACGGATGAGCCGATGATCCTTTTTCCGGAGGGATGCCGGAGAATTGCGTACGCGGGCGGCGGAGCCGGGCAGGACGAACTGCGAGACAGGTTTAAGCGCCCTCTCGGACCCGACATCCACTGGGAAGACGCCGGCCTCAGATACTCACTTTTCGACGCAAAGGTGCCGGCCAACCGCTACCGGACGTGGAGCCCCGAGTATGGCTACCAATTCACACCGGACAGCCTGGCTTTCCATCGTCAGTTCGCGCCTGGGGGGTGTGTCGTTTTCGGATTCGATTCGCCGGGCGAGAGGGATGTGCCGGCCGAAAGCGGTGCAAGGTGCCCGGTGCTCTCCGGGGACTCCGCCTGGCTTGCCTCCTTTGGGCGCGCCCCATACAGCGAGGGCGAGAGGCGGGTGGAGATTGTACCTCTGCGCGGCAAGGGGCCGCTGGAGGTCGATATCTCCAAAGCCGGTCAGGGATTTGTTGCTCTGCAAGGGCTGTCCGCCGGGCGAAGCAGCCTCCTCATCCGGCGCCAGTCGAGCCGATTGCTTCAGGTCCACGCCCCCGACCTGGAAGCCCGCGGCTTCTCCCATGAGTACCTGGAGATCGGCTTCGACGGGCAGATCGTGTGGAGGCTGCCCCGAACCGGCGGGGCCGATGATGGAAGGCTGGTACTGGATGCGCCGAACTGGGTCTGGTGGCAATCCGCGTACCTGCGAACGCCGGGTTGCTGCCGGATCGAGTGGAACGCCGGCGGGAGACCCGGTAGCCACACGGTGGCCAGAGGCAGAAACATCGTATCGGTCAGCCTCGACCCGGCGGGCAGGCTGATCGCAGTCAGCGTGAGCGACAGACACTGGACGGGAGAAGTCCCCGATTCGGTCTATGTAATCCGCACCTCGGACGGCGGCGAAGTGTTCCGGCAATTCCTGCCCGCGCTCACGCAGCCGCGCGTTCAGTTCCTGGGGCCGGGATTTCTCGCCTACACCGGCTTTGACGGAGCGGACGGATTTGTACGGGTCGTGAAAGTTCCTGCCAGCGCGAATTAGGCTTACTTCAGCGATCCCTCGCCCAGCCGGCCGTGGCGCAACCCGTGTTTTTGTGCGCGCGCACAAAAACAGGGCTTTTGCCACAGGCTGCCAGGCTGAACGGAGGTGCGAGGCAGACGGGCTTTTGCTCTACCACCCGGTCGGATTCGGGCGCGCCGTCAGCGCTTCTTGTAGATCGCCACGATGAAATCGGATTCCGGTTTGTAGGCCGCCGCGGCGGCGCCCCAGCGATACTCGGTCCGGTCATTCGAGATGATGTCGGCGATTCCGACGATGTCGTAGCGTCCGGGCGCGTAGCCGCCCCACCAACTGAACACGGTTGGCTTGCCGTCGGAGCGGTAGTCCCAGAGGTCGAGCGAATCGACCAGCACTACGTATGCGGGCTGCGCGGTGCGGACCTCCTGGATCATCTCCTCGCGCATCTGCACGGCGTAGGGCTGGTCTTCGGAGAGCGCGAAGGTGTAAATGTAGCCCGTGGCGGAATGGCGGTGCGAATAGAAATAGATCTCCGGTTCGCTGCCCATCACGGCGATGCGGGTACCGGGCGCCGAGTGCCGGCGGATGTATTCCGAGATGGGGATGGCCTCGGGAAAGGGATTGAGGTTGTAGAGCTCGCGGGAAACCTGCACCGGTGTTTCACGAAACAGGAAGCGGCCTTGCGAGGCCACCGAGAAGGCCAGGGCCACGGCGAACAGCCACACGCCCCATGCGCGGAAGTTGCCCGCCACCACGCCGGCACACAGGGCGATTGCGGGCAGCAGCAGCACGAAGTAGTGTTCCCGGAAATACAGGCCGGGGCAAACGGCCGCCGCGGAGAAGAGCAGCAAACCCGTCAGGAACAGCGCGGGGGCGCGGGTTTCGCGCTTCCACCAGGCGGCCGCGAGTCCCACTGCCGCCAGTGCCCACAGCGCTGCGTTGTGGTGGACCAGCAAGGGAAGCTGTTCCTTTAAATTGTCGAGGCCGTCGCGGAGGGTGTTCTCGGAAGCGTAGGCGCGGGCGTACAGGAAGGTCCAGAACCAGAATTTCGGGAAGACGCCGGCGATCCACAGGATGAGGCACGTGGCGGCGAAGGGCAGAGCCGCGGCGGCGCCGAACACGGCCAGGCGGCGCGCGGTGCGCACCCATCCGCCGGGGTGCTTCCAGAGCAGCCAACCACCCGCGAACAGAGCGAAAAAGATGCCGTGCTGCTTGGCCAGGAATGCCAGGCCGAACAGCACGCCGCTCCAGAAGAAGGTGGCGGCGCGGCCCGACTCCATGGCGCCGAGCAACAGCAGCAGGCCCGCCATCGCCGGGAGCACCACGAAGTGCGTGGCGTGTCCCGCCGTTCCCATCACCGCCAGGCCGAAGGAGAGCAGCGCGTAGGCCGCACCGGCGGCCAGTCCCGCATCGCGCCCGAACAGGCGCCGGCCCAGCAGAACAAGCAGCAGCACGGTGGCCGCATTCGCCAGCAGCAGACCCAGACGAATTCCGGCCATGGTCTGGCCAAACACCGCCATGATGACGGCGTAGGCGGCATAGGTCCCCGGCAGTTTCATGTTGCAGGCCAGGCTGTAGGGCGGGATGCCCTGGAGGATTAACTGGCCGGCGTAGGCGTACTCGCCTTCGTCGCGTTCCAGCGGTGTGGAGCGCAGCCTGAGCCGCGCAAAGAACATGATGGGAAAAACGGCCAGAATCAGCGCCAGCGCGGTCGCGCGCACCCAGCGCTGCCGCCCTATCGCGATGCCGGTGGAAGCGTTCACAAACGTTCAGGATCGCACACATTGGCAGGACCCCGCGCGGAACGAGACTCGCGCGCCCGCAGGTTTTCCAGGAACCTTCGCGCGGTTTCACTCGTAGCTTCGTCTATATAGGCTGGCCCGGCTATTCGAGGGCCAGGCGGCCACCGCTTTCGGACATCGATTTCCCGATTGCGGACACATCGGCAGGAGTATGGCCCGCCGCCAGGTGGACCATCCGGGTGGCGCCCTTTGGCACGCAGATTGCTTTGGGGCACGGGGTAACGGAGTACATCGCAAGTATGACCTTCTTGAAACGCGTCCTCATCTTGATTTGTATTGCCTGGAGCTGCGCTATGGCTCTGATGGCTTCGGAACATCACGGGATCGTGACCTATCGCGGAGATCCGGTGCCCGGCGCCGTGGTTACCGCGACACAGGGTGATCGCAGATTCACCACGTCCACGGGCGATGACGGCGCGTACTCCCTCCGCGACTTGCCGGACGGGACTTGGACTATCGAGGTCGAGATGACCGGCTTCGCCAGGAGTTCGCGTGAAATCGGCATCTCCCCCGGTGCCCCGCCTCCCGCGTGGGATCTGAAACTGGCTGCGCCCACGGCCGCCGCCGCACCGCCCGCCGCCGCGAGCGCCAAACCCGGCGCGCCCGTGCCGCCGGGCGCCGCTCCGGGAGGCCGGCCGGGTCCGCAGATGACTCCGGAACAGGCGCAAGCCGCGGCCAAGGCCCGTGCGGCCGCTCAAATGGCGGCTCAGGATAAGGCTCAGTCGCGCGCCGCAGCGGTGGCCGCAACCACCGCCGCGCCCTCGGGCGGCGGCGATGCGATGGTGCTGGCCGGTTCGGTGGGTGGAGGCGGAGGCGCCGGTGCCATGTCGTTTGGCAACAACCTCAATGGCGGCGGCTCGCAGTATAACGGCAACGCGGCGTTCTCCCTGGACAACTCGGTCTGGGACGCCAATTCGTATTCCCTCAGCGGCATCCAGACTCCCAAGCCGGCCTTCGCGAAAGGGAAGATCAACCTGTCTTTCGGGGGTCCGCTGAAGATACCGCACCTGCTCGACGGCAAACACGGCACGTTCATTCTCAACTATTCGATGGGCCGCACGCGCAACGCAAGCACGTCCAGTTTCACCGTGCCCACCGCGCTCCAGAGGGCAGGGGACTTTTCCCAGTCCGTGGTGCAGGCTCCAGTAGCCATTTACGACGCCAATGGAGTGCCCTACCCCGGGAATAGGATCCCCGCCTCCAGCCTGAACGCCGCCTCGCTCACGCTAGCGAATTACTATCCGCTGCCCAACGCGTCCGGCTCGCGCCTGAATTACCAGACCTCGCTGGCGGGCATCAGCAATCAGGACAATTTGAACGCGCGCATCAACCAGACGTTGAACAAGAAGGACCGCCTGAGCGGCGGCGTGGGATGGCAGCGGTCCACGGGGACCAGCCCTAACTTCCTGGGTTTCATCGACGGCAGCAGTAACTACGGCGTAAATGCCAACATCGCCTGGACGCACACTTACAGCAAGCGCCTCATCCAGAACGCCAGCTTCAACTTCAGCCGCTCCCGCAACGAGCAGTCGCCGTACTTCGCCTCGCTGGGCAGGAACATCGCGCAGCAGCTCGGCATTCAGGGCACCTCATCGCTGCCGCAGAACTTCGGACCGCCCAACATCGGCTTCAGCAGCGGATTCTCCGGTATTTCCGACGGCACCGAGTCGCTCTCCCGCAACCAGACCGCGAGCGCCGGCTACAGCCTGAACCTGGTGCGCGCCAAACACCAGTGGACCTTTGGCGGCGACTTCCGCCGGCAGCAGATTAACCCATTCTCCGACGCCAACGGGCGTGGCTCCTTCGGCTTCACGGGGGCGGCCACCAGCGGCGGTAGCGGCGCGGGGGGCTACGATTTCGCCGACTTCCTGCTGGACCTGCCCTCGACGGCCGCCATCCGCTTCGGCAACGCCGACAAGTACTTTCGCACCTGGAAACTGGACGGTTACGTGTCCGATAACTGGACCGTGAGCAAGGCGATCACCGCCAATCTGGGTCTTCGCTACGACTATTCGGCTCCCTACACGGAGATATTCAACCGTCTGGCCAACCTGGACATCGGCCCTGGGTTCTCGCGTGTTGCCGTGGTCACGGCGGGGCAGTCGGGACCGTTCTCCGGAAGTCTCCCCAGTTCCCTCATCCGCCCCGACCGCACGGCCTTCTCGCCCAATATCGGACTGGCGTGGCGTCCCTTCTACAAGAATCCCAAGATGCCCACCACGGTGCGCTTCATGTTCAGCCAGATGCATCCGCTGGACGCTTACTCGCCGATCACCGGCAACCTGTCGGGACAGGCGCCGTTCGCCAAGGTATTGAGCATCGCCAGTTCTCCGGCCAACCCGCTGAGTATGCAGACCGCCTTCCTGAATACGCCGGCGGTGTCGAATACTTACGCGGTAGATCCTAACTACAGGTTGCTCTCGGTAAGTCAGGCCATGGTGATCCTCATCCAGCCTTTGTCGAAGACGCTGTACACGGTTGCCGGAATCGTTTACGCCGGGGCTTCCCATCTGGACCAGTCTTACCTGCCCAACTCGGTGGCGCCGGGTTCGACGCTGCCAGCGGGCGGGCCGCCGGTGGGCTACGTCTACGAGCAATCCAATGCCAGGCTGCACGCCGTGGTGGAGGTGTTTCAGGTGGGGCGGAATATGAGCAACGGCCTGTCCGCCAATGCCGGCATACAAACTTCGCGCACGATCGACAATGGCGGCGTCCCCGGCATGGGCGGTTCAGGAATGGCGCAGAACTGGCAGGATCTGAACGCCGAGAGAGCCACTTCCGGCCTGGTGCCCAAGGCCCAGCTCAATGGGAGCTGGCAGTACAGCACGGGGCAGGGCAAAGCCGGCGGCACGCTCCTGAAAGGATGGAAAGGCGCCGCATTCAAGGACTGGACCTTCACCAACGGACTCACCTGGCGCGCCGGCACGCGACTGACGGCCACTTACGCGGCCACGGTGCCGGGCACGGGTTACTCCAACCTGGCTCGGGCCGATGCCACGGGTCTTCCCATCGCCGCGCCATCGGGTTCGGGGCAGCCCTTCAACCTGGCCGCATTTGCCAAACCGGCGCCCGGCGAGTGGGGCAATGCCGGGCGCAACACCATCATCGGGCCGGCGATCTGGGGCCTGAACGGCTCGCTCGGCCGCGTCTTCCGCCTGGGCGAGAAGCGCAGCGCGGATCTCCGATTCGACGCCAATAACATCATCAACCACGTCGTCGTCAACGGCTGGAGCACGGTGGTCAACGCCTATAACTACGGGCTTCCCACTGGAACCCAGCCCATGCGCAGCATGAGCGCGAATCTTCGCTTCAGGTTCTAATCATGAAAGAGACTCTGGCCATCCTTCTCTCCGCCGCGCTGCTGGCAGCGCAGAATCCCACGGCGCCCGCGCCCAAGGAGCCCGTCAAGTTCGCTGTCACCACGCAACTGGTGACGCTAAACCTCTCCGCCAGGGACAAGGACGGCAACCCCATCACCGGCCTGAAGCCCGGCGATATCGTCCTCACCGAGGACGGCAAGAAGCAGAAGATCGCCATCTGCGAGTATCAGAAGCTGGATAACACGCCGCTGGAAGCCGCGCCTGTGGCCGCGCCCGCCGCCGTTGCGGAGAGCAAGCCCGCGCCGGCCGCGGCTGTTCCCGAGGCGGCCGCGGCCTCCGCCGCGCCCATCGCCACCGGCAAGCCGGGGGAGATCAAGTACAAGGACCGCCGGTTGCTGGTGCTCTACTTCGACATGACTTCCATGCCGCTGGAGGACCAGCTTCGCGCCCAGCAGAACGGTTTGAAGTTCGTCCGCACGGAAATGACCGCGGCCGATACGGTTTCGGTGATGAGCTTCACCAGCCGGCTGAACCTGCTCCAGGATTTCACCACCGACCGGGATCTGCTGGCCAAGGCCATTGAGAGCCTGGTGGCCGGCGAGGGCAGCGATCTGGCGGCCACCGCCGACGATGCGGCGACATCGGGCGCAGCCTACAGCGCCGATGACACCGAGTTCAACATCTTCAACGCCGACCGGAAACTGGTGGCGCTGCAATCGGCCATCAAAGCCCTGGGAGCGCTGCCGGAGAAGAAAGGACTGATGTACTTCACCAGCGGCTTCAATAAGTCGGGCGTCGACAATGAAGCGCAGATGCGCGCCACCACCAACGCCGCCATCCGTTACAACGTGGCGCTCTTTCCGGTGGATGCGCGCGGCCTGGCGGCCATGTCCCCGTCGGGCAATGCTACCAAGGGCGCCGGGGGCGCATCGGGAGCGTTCGGGGGAGCGGCGATCGCCGCGGTTTCCGCGTTGCGCGCCTCGCAGGAGACGCTTCACACCATGGCTGCCGACACCGGCGGCAAGGAACTGCTGGATAGCAACGACCTGGCCCAGGGCATCGTGCAGGCGCAGAAAGAGATCAACGACTATTACATTCTGGGTTACTACAGCACGAATCAGGCGCTGGACGGCCAGTTCCGCCGCATCAAGCTGGAGATTGCGAGCAACAAGACCGCGCGCCTGGACTACCGCGCGGGTTACTTCGCCGGCAAGGAGTTCAAACAGTTCAACTCATCCGACCGCGAGCGCCAGTTACAGGAGGCCCTGCTGCTGGGAGATCCCCTGACCGACCTTTCGCTCAAACTGGAGTTGAATTTCTTCCGCGTGGCGCAGGACCGCTACTTCATTCCGCTGGAGGCGAAGATCCCCGCATCGGAGATCGACCTCGCCCGGCACGGCGACGTGGATAGCGTCCGCCTGGATTTCATCGGCCAGGTCACCGACGCCAAGAACAAAGTGGTGCGGCAGGTTCGCGACAACCTGGAAGTAAAGCTGAAAGGCGTGGATGCCGCCGAATTCGCCAGGAAGAACCTGGCCTACGATGCCGGCTTCGAGCTGGGGCCGGGCGCGTACACCGTGAAGTTCCTGGCGCGCGAGAATCTGACGGGCAAGATGGGGACGTTTGAAACCCGGTTGGCGATTCCCGACCTGGCCGCCGAGAAGACCAGGCTGCCCATCAGTTCGGTGGTGCTGAGCAACCAGGTGGAAGCCCAGGGCGCGGCGCTGGCCACCGGCGAGCAGGACAAGAAGGCCATGGCCGACCACCCGCTGATCCAGAACGGCCAGAAGATCGTCCCCAGTGTGACCCGCGCCTTCCGCCGCGACCAGACGCTGCACGTCTATCTGGAAGCCTTCGAGCCCGAGGCCCAGCATCCGCTCCAGACCACCGTGGCATTCTATCGCGGCACGGCCAAGGTTTTCGAAACGCCCGTCGAGACCTCCGGCGATGGCTTCAAGGTGCAGGCCAAGGTGCAGCCAGTGAAGCTGAGCATTCCGCTGAAAGCGATTGAGGCCGGCCGCTATACCTGCCAGGTGAGCGTGATCGATCCGCAGTCCGGAAAGGTCGCCTTCTGGCGCGCGCCCGTGGCAGTGCTGCCGTAGACCGCCGCTTACTTCGGAGCGCCGGGCTCGTCGAGTAACTGGATGGAAGATGCCGGGCCGAGGTCCGGGTTACCCCATTCGCTCAGCGCCCAGACGATTTTCTTATCCGGCGTGACCTCGATAACCTGGACCGAGCCGGGCCATTTCTTCGGGTCTTCTCTCAGGTCGTTGGGGCACCAGTTGGTGATGACGGTGTTGCCGCTAGCGAGGCGCGTGGCCTCCTGGAGAATGAAGAACCGGTAGAGCGGCGCATCGTCCTGCGTGAACTTCCAGACCACTTCACCCTGTTTGTTCACCTCCACCACGGTAGCCGGATACGAGGCGATCAGCGTATTGCCGTTCTTCAGCCGCTGGGCCGACCACGGGCCGCCGATCTTATATGTCCAGATGGCTTTGCCGGTGGCGTCGTACTCAACCACTTTGCCGTCGTCCAGGTGCGCGGCCAGGAACGTGCCGTCGGCGGTCTGGCGGACGCGCCGGAATTGCAGGTGCGGCTGGTCCGGCTTGGGAACCGGCAGTGTGAGTTCCTTTTCGGTCTTGCCGGTGACGGTGTTGATGAACATCAACTTCGCGGGATTCCCGTTCTGCGTGGCCCACACGTGGTCGTTTCCGATGGGCTGCACCGAGTGAATCTCGGCGCCTTTGGGAGCGAGGATGTCCCAGACGATCTTCTTGCCGGGGGTGATTTCGCTGGCGCCGACTTTGCGGCAGAAGACGATGTTGCCGTTGGGCCGCATGGTAGCGTCGCCGAGTTCTTCCATGACGCCATTGGCGTCGTTGAGGGGAATCGAGTGGGTCCAGGCCACCTTGCCGTCACGGACGACGAACACGGTCTGCACGTCCTTCCGGAAATCCCACTCGCCGGTGTAGACGAACGAATGCTGGGCGAGGCCCTTGCCAGGCAGGACGGCCGGGCCATACACGTCGTCGAGGACCTGAATCGTGGTGGATGGGCCCAGGTCGGCGGGCGGCGCCCACGAGCGCAGCGCCCACACGACTTTCTTGTCCGGCGTGATCTCGATGGCTTGCGCGGGCGCGTTGGCCGGGTCCAGCTTGTCCGACCACTGGTTGAACCACTCGTTGATGATGGTGTTTCCGTTGGGGAGGCGGACAGCCTTCTGCACGTTCGTGAACCTGTATTCCGGCGTGTCGGAGGCCTTCCATTCCCAGACGGTCTCGCCCTTGCGGTTGATCTCGCGGACGAATCTGTCGCCGCTGCCCGCGATGAGGATGTTGCCATTCGCCAGCGGCGCTGCCGACCAGCAACTCGGCACATCGCGCGACCAGAGTACCTTGCCGTCCAGATCGTACTCGACCACCTTGCCGGAATCCATGTGCGTCACCAGGAGCGTTCCGGCGGCCGTCATCCGCGCGTAGCGGAACTGGCCGTGAACGCTGGCCGGGTTCCTCACGGGCAACTCGAACTGGCGCTCGATCTTGCCGGTGGTCTTGTCGATGACTACGAATTTCGCCGGGTTGCCGTTCTGGATGAACCAGACGCTCGTGGCGCCCAGGGGCTGTGCCGTGTGGATTTCGGTCTTCTCGGGGGCGTCGTAATTCCAGACCACCTTCTTGTCCAGCGTGATTTCGGTGATGCCGTATTGGTGGGCGAACAGGATGTTGCCGTTCGGCTGCAGGACGGCGTCGCTGATCTCGCCCCGCCCCGGATGGGTGTACGACCAGACCACGTGGCCGCCGCGAACGATAGACATCCGCTCTTCCTTGGCTTCACCGGCGTAAAAGAAATCGTGCTGCGCCAAACCGCGGCCGGGCAGTTTCTCGGGAGCCGCGGGAGACGGCTTGGCCAGGCTGGCCGCCAGTGCCAGGTCGGCGGGTTTATCCTTGGCGCCGCCCATGGGCAGGTACACCAGTTCGATGCCCTTGCCGCCCGCCGGGTCCATGTTGCGGGAATAGCGCATGGTGGAATCGCTCTCCCAGCGCTCGTGGGTGCCCAGGCTGGCCACCGCCTTGCCGCCCTGCATGTAGAGGGTTCCGGAGGGCGCGTGGCCGGGCTGCGCCATCTCGAAGAGGTAGTCGTCGGCGTTGGCGCGGATCAGAATCCGTGGCCGGCCCTGCTCGTCATTGTTGTTCTTGGTCTGTGCGAAAAGCAGATCCAGCCCCACCGAATCGATCGCCACTCCGTCCATCGAAGCCAGCACGCTGGCCGGCCATTCCGGGTTCTCGTAAGGCACGGCGCGGTTGTTGAACGGCGGATTGGGGAAGTGCTGCGGATAGGATTGCCACTTCCGCCCGGCGTAGAGCCCGTCCAGAACGAAGAGGATGGTCTTGGCGCCCAGGTTGGGCGAAGCGGCCAGATCGACGATGGGGGAGTAGGCGTTCTTCACGCCTTCCTGATCGGTGTTGATGGCGGCGTGCAGTTCGGGCGTGCCCTTGATGGAGCCGAAGTGATTCTTGCCGGTCATGGTGAGGCCGGTCTGTCCGTTGTCGCCGCCGTCGAGGTCGTTGTACGGGTAGGAGTGGGCCTTCAGCAGAGCCAGGTTGACCAGGTAAGTCGCATCGTAAATCTGCTTGGCGATGAGTTTGGCGTCCTTATACTTTCCGTTCGAGTAAGTAACTCCCTCCACCCACACGGGAGCCTCCAGCCGGCTGTAATCGCCGTAGACCGGGTGCTTGGGCTGATCCTTCTCCGCCGGGCCGGCCTGCAGGAAACGCACGTCCTTGAACTCACTCCATACCTTGGTGAGGGTGTAGGGCATCATGAAGCGCCGCACGTCGTAGACCACGATGTCCTGCTGCCGCACGTGCGCCTGGTTGACCAGTTGGCGCACCATGGCCAGGATCATCTGCGGGGATTCGTCGATGAAGTTGTCCACCTTGGCGCTGCCGGTGGCGTTGTTCAGGTTGACCTTCACGGCCACCACTTCGCCGGGCTGGTAGCCGCGGTTGGGCATCTGCCGCGAGTTCTTGTTGTAGTACTGGAAGAGCGCCTGCCAGGCCTGCTCGCCGGTGGAGGTGCTGGTGAGCCGGGTCAGGGTGGCGGCCAGCATGGCATCCACCGCGGCCTGGTCCGTGTTCTGGTCGAGCCACCATTGGTCGGAAGTCTGCTTCAGATGGCCGGCCCAGTGGCTCGCCAGCGGGTCGCGCGCCCACACCACGCGGCCGGGGTTGATGCCGCGGGCAACGCCCACCGGAGCGTTGGCTTTGGCCGGAATGAAATTGAAATCCGTGGCCTTCGCCTGCGGCTGGGCCGTGCCCGTTTGGGTGATCGAAACCAGCGTCCATCCCGCCACCGCCAGCAGCGGGATCATGCCAAAAGCCGCGGCCGCCCGGTGGCGCTGCAACATGCCGCCAAGCCGCCCGAAGAGGGTCCTGACGGAGAGCACTCCGATCAGCCACACGATGAACGCGGATGCCACCGGGAAAGCGGCCCGCTGGCAGGGGTAGCTGGCGCGGCTGGGCTTGGGAATGACGCGCACCAGGAACCAGGCCAGCGCGGCGGCGCCGGTGACGGCGAGGATCGATCGCCGCCAGAAATGGACTGCGCGGGCGGGCCGGTCTACGGACGAGGGAAACGTGGGTTTCGAGGTTATCATGTGAGTGCCTTCTACTGCCGTCCTCCGTTCGGCGCACCCCCACCTAAGCCTGGGTGCCAGCCTTGCGGGAACGAAGGTACCACTCTAACATGCCTCTACGCTCCGGCCCTTCCGGTTCACGAGAAGAGCGCGCGCCAGGAGCGGTCGAGCCGTACCCATTTCTGCGTGCGGAAGGAAACCGTGGGGATCTCGGGGACGTGCAGCAGGCCGTGGCCTTTCACGCACGCGAACTCGGTCCCGTACCACTCCAGGAACACATGCGAAGGCTCCCCGATGGGCGCGGGGTGAGACACCAGCCGGAGACATTCCGGGCAGCGCCGGCGCTGGTCGAGGATCGCCCACCGGAAGACCATGACATAGCCGACCAGCATGCAGTGTACCGACATTCCCCCGAGGACAGTCCAGAAGGCCAGCCCTCCGAAGAAGACCAGCGGCAGCAGGAGCGCGATCTTGGCCGCGAAGAACGCCCAGCGCCGGCCATTCCTGTGCGCCGGATACTCGCCCAAACTGAGGGACGTGGTTCCCACCAGAATCGGCAGGGACATCGCGGCCACGTACAGCATCGCGACCAGCGGCTGCCAACCCGGCCTTAGCGGGTTGCCGGCGGATTGAAAGCGCCGCGCCAACAGGAAGCACGCCACCGCGGCCGCCGCCAGCAACCCCAGGCACCGTGTTGGCGATTCCAGGCGCAGCCGGGGCTCGGCGTCCGGCGGAGCGTTCCGCCGCAGCCAGCGCGCGTCCCGGAACGATCCCAGGCAGAAACGGGCCGCACGCCAGCCGCCACGCTGCTGCACCTGCCAGAGTTCGGCGCGCCACTCGGCCAGCCAGTCCGCGCGCTCGCCGCCGGGAACCAGCCGCGCGGCGCACTGCAGAATCGCAAGGTGAATCGTCATCGCCGTTCCACCTCCTCGGCGGCCAGTTTCGCCAGCAGTGGATAGCGCCGCTCGGAGGCCTCCAGCGCCGTCTGGCCCGTGCGCGTCAGCTTGTAGTACTTGCGCGGGGGCCGCTGGTCCGCGTCCGCGATCGCCTGCCGCTCCCATTGCGAGCGGATCAGGCCGTCCCGCTCCAGCCGGCGCATGGCCGGGTAGACCGTGCCGCTGGGAAGACCGGTCATCTCCATCACGCTGAAGCCGTAGCCATCGCCCGCGTGGATGGCCTTCAGGATCAGGGCGGCCGTGTGGGAGAGCTTCGGCTCGGGTACCATGCGGAAATTATACCCTATGTAGGATGCTACTTGACAGCCATATGTATTTTGCTACATAGTGGGGGCAGCCATGCTTGAATTGCGCCATGTCACCAAACGATTCCTCGGCATCGCAGCCGTGGACCAGGTGAGCTTCACCGCCCAGCCGGGGGAGATTACCGGCTACCTGGGCCCCAACGGAAGCGGCAAGTCCACCACACTGAAAATGATCACCGGCCTCATGGAGCCGACCTCGGGCGAGATTCTCTTCCAGGGGGAGCCGGTCCAGCACGATCTGATGGCCTTCAAGCGCCGCATGGGCTACGTGCCCGAGGAGCCGCATCTCTACGCGCACTTGAGCGGCCTCGAATACCTGGCGATGGTGGGCCAGTTGCGCGGCCTGCCCGCTGGACCCACCGCCGATCGCATCGACGGCCTGCTCCGCCTGCTTGGCCTCCACGCCGACCGCAACGTGCCCATCTCCGCCTACTCGAAAGGCATGCGGCAGAAGGTGTTGCTGTCGGCCGCCCTGCTGCACAATCCCGATCTCATCCTGCTCGACGAACCTTTTAGCGGCCTGGACGTGGGCACCGGGCTGGTGCTGCGCAGCCTGATCCAGGAACTGGCCGCGCGAGGCAAAGTGGTGCTGTTCAGCTCGCATGAGCTGGAAACCGTCGAGCGCGTCTGCTCTCACGTGGTGATCCTGCACCGCGGGAAACTGGTGGCGGACGACTCGATCGAGCATCTGCGCGCGCTGATGGCGGCGCCCACGCTGGAGGCGATCTTCTCGCAACTCGCCGTGGAGCAGGACACCGCCGCGGTCTCCCGCGAGATCGCCGACCTGATCCGGGCGTGAGGAGCCATATGAAGCTGCAATTCCGTGTGCTCTATCGCGAGTTTCTTTTCCGCATGGTGGATCTGGAGTTGCTCTCGGCGGATGCGCTGGGCGATTCGCACAAGCTGCTGGGCCAGTTCGCCGCGCTGCTGATCTCGGTGAGCTTCGGTCTCTCGATTCTCGGCGCGGGCGGTGGCAATAGCGGCGCGCCGCCCGAGGTGCGGCTGTTCGGCGTCTGGGGCACCGAGCACTTCTTGATCGCGACCTCCATGCTGGTGGTGGGGCTGTTCGCGGTGCTCAGTTGGGATACCACGTTTCCCGACCGCCGCGACGTCCTGGTGCTGGGGCCGCTGCCGGTGCGCGCGCGGACCATGTTCCTGGCGAAGGTGGCGGCGGCCGCTACGGCGCTGGCTCTGGTGGTGGTTTTCCTGCACTCGGCCGTGGGCCTGGTTAGCCCGCTGGCGTTAGGCGCCCAGGGCACCGAGCGCGTGGACATGCCCGCGCTGGGGTATCTGCCGGCCACGGCACCGGTGGATGCGGCCGGGATGGGGCCTCTGCTGCGGCGCGATCTGGCGCCGGGGCTGCGGCGCGACGCGGGCGTCGTCGTTGGGGTCGTGAAGCACGGCCAGCGGCAGGTGTTCGCCTTCGGAACCGCGCGGCCGGATTCGGTCTACCAGATCGGGTCGATCACCAAGACCTTCACGGGGCTCATCCTGGCGCAACTGGTGGTGGAAGGGAAGGCGAACCTGGACGACCCGGTGCGCGAACTGCTGCCGGCGGGCGCCATTGGGAGACCGCCGGGCCGCGAAATATCGCTGCTCGATCTGGCCACGCACCACTCCGGCTTGCCGCCCATGCCCGACGATTTCAACGCCAAACGCTTTCCCTCCGTAGCTGCCGCTTTTGCCCTTTATCATACGGCCGACGTGCACGCATTTCTTGCGAAGCACGGCGCCGCCCGCGAGCGAAACCCTCCCTTCGTCTACAGCAACCTGGGACTGGCCCTGCTGGGAGAGGCGCTCTCGGTGCGGGCCGGCGCATCGTACGCTGAGCTGGTGGCGCAACGGATCACCGGCCCGCTGGGAATGCGCGACACCGCCGTCGGGCTGCCGCCGGAAGGCCGCCAGCGCTTGATCCAGGCGTACAACGACCGTCACCACCCCGTTCCCCCGTGGGAGTTCGACGCCTTTGCCCCGGCCGGCGCCATCGCCTCTACCGCCGGCGACCTGCTCACCTACCTGGAGGCGCAACTGCGCGCCGCCTCACCCGCCCTGCGGCTGTCGCACCAGATCCGCGCCGGTGCCGCTCCCAACACGAGCATCGCTCTTGCCTGGCTCTACGACGAGCGCTCCGGAACCTACACGCACGCTGGCGCCGTCTCGGGATATACCAGCTGCGCGTTCTTCAATCCCCGGGGCGACTATGCCGCGATTGTCCTGGTCAACCAGGCCATGTCCATCCCCGCCGGTCTGGCTCCGCTCTACATCCGGCAGAAGCTCGCGGGCGAACCGGCGATTTCGCTGGCCATGGTGACAGCGCCCGCCAGCGGCGGCATGTCCGGCTGGGCGCGGATGTTCGCGGTCTACTGGGCCATCATGCTCGTGGCCGGAGCGTTCGTCTACTGCGCGGTGCTGGCGCTGCAAGGCGTTGCCGCGCAACTGCTGCCCAGGCGGCTGTTTCTGCGCGCGTCTTCGTGGCTGCAGTTGGGGGCATTTTGCGCCATCGTCTGCACCTACTGCCTGCAGCCCATGATGGCCACGCCGCAGGCGCTGATGGACGCAAGCGGAAGCGGCCTGCTCGCCTGGTCGCCGTCCTATTGGTTCCTGGGCCTGATGCAGCAGTGGAACGGATCGCCGGCGCTGGCTGTGCTGGCGCACCGCGGGTGGATGGGCCTGGGGATCGTGCTCGCCGCCACGGCGATTGCCTACACGCTCTCCTACGCCCGCACGCTACGCAAGATCGTGGAGGAACCGGACATCGTTTCCAGCACTCGCGGCGGCACGTGGCTGCCGCGTTTCGGCAGCGCCGTCAAGACCGCCCTGGTGCAGTTCAGCGTGCGTACGCTGCTGCGCAGCCGCCTGCATCGCATCATCCTGGCCTTCTACCTGGGCGTGGGATTCGCCCTGGCGATCGCCCTGATGAAGGCGCCCCAACCCGGGACTCCACTGCCGGACGCTCCCGCCGGCGACCCCTGGAACCAGGTGACGGTCCCGTTGCTCGCAGCCAGCCTCGCCATCATGGGCTTCGCCGTAATCGGAATCCGCGTGGCGTTCTCGATACCGCTCGACCTGCGCGGAAACTGGATCTTCCGCGTGACCGGTGCGCGCCCGGTGCCCGAGTGCCTGGCGGGCTCCCGGCGCGCGCTGCTGTTGCTTTCCGCGGCCCCGGTGTGGCTGCTGTGCGCGGTGTTCGCCTTCCGGCTATGGCCCTTCCCCGCGGCCGCCGGCCACCTGGCGATCCTGGCGATGATCGGGCTGATCCTCGCCGAACTGTGCCTTCACGGGTTCCACAAGATCCCCTTCACGTGTTCCTACCTCCCCGGCAAGTCGCAGATCCATCTCGTGATCATCGGCGGCGTGGTCCTCATCCAGTTCATCGCCCTGAGCGTCGTCTACGAGCGCCAGGCGCTGGAAGACCCGGTCCGCTTCATCCCGGCGCTGGCCGGGCTAGCGGTGGTGTGGGCCTTCGCCCGCTGGCGGACCGCGGCCAATGCCCGCTCGGAAGAAGGCGACGTGCGGTTCGAAGAGGTCGCCGTGCCCGCCGTCCAGGTGCTGGGCTTGAACCGCGACGGCGCCTGGCCGGTCGGCGCGCCCCGGGAGAGATGAGCCGTCCCGCTCGGGGACCCGCTGGCGGGACGCGCAACGCGCCACCGGCCTGGAGACCAGGCGCTGCGTACCATGCTGCGCCTGGGGAGACCCGCCGGCGCCGCGGCAAACTGGCCTGGCAGGGCGATCCCGACGCCATGCGGAGCAACCGTTGATCCTGGTGGACAGCCTGCCTGGCCACCAGCCTCTGGCCAGTGGCGATCCGATTCTGTCCGAGGTCCCGCGGGGCTCCACCCGCGACGAGGCTTCGGGGAGGCCAGGCGACTGTTGACCGCATTGAAGGTACTGGACCCGGGCGGGCAGGAAATCGCGATTCAGGCGGCCACGCCCTGCTGCACAACGACAGGGATTTCGATCCGTTCGCCAGGTACCTCGGCCTGCGCGTGGCGGCGTGACGGGGCGGGCTACTTCGCCGACCGCGGACCTTCCGGTTTATTCATTTCAAGCCCGGCTAGACGGGCCTGTTCGTCAACCGAATTCACGAAGGCCTGCCTGAACCGGTCGCTGAATCGCCGGAAGGGCTGGGTTTCGTTCAACTCAATGTACTGCGCAATCTCTTCCTCGCTGGCGCCGCGGTAGGTGAACAACAGATTCACCAGGGCTATCTTGTGCATCGCATCGGATATCTGTGTTGTCGTCGCTTCATCCATGTCGGACGGCTCGTCCAGCGCCTCATTCAGGCCTTGGTCGAAGGCGATGACCAGATCCGTAAGGAAATCGCTGGTTCCCAGGCTCTGGTCCAACTTCTCCATCAGATCCATACGGGCCAGCAGCGGCGGGTGACGGGTCAACGAAGCCGCGAACGCCGACATTTGACGGTCCCCTTGCCGGCTTGCCGCCGAAATCTCCATCTCGACCATACTGGCGCCCCGTGGAGCCGTCAGCCCCGCAGTTACCTGGGCGAGCATCTCAAGATCGCACCAATCGACGAATTCCCGTTTGATCCTGGCACCCAACGTTTCTTGCGAGAAGGCTTTGCTGACGGCCTGCAGGACCCGTCGCTTCGCTGTCGGGCCAAGACCGGTTTGAAGTTGCGCTTCGCCCGCGCTGCGTATCTCGGCCGGGATCGCCGCGAGTCTCTCGCTGACGCCCCAGGCTTTGAAAGCCTTATCCACAGCCACAGAGCACCGCGCGTTCGGGCTGACGGCGGGCGCCGGAGCCTGCGGCCGGGGCTCGAATGCGAGGGCGCTGCACCGAACGTAGCCCAGGCTGGCCGGCGGATCGATTCTGGCCACGCCGCACCAGCTTCCTTCTTCTCCGGTTATCGACATGCCGACCTGCACCACCTCGCCGGCCTTCAACTCGCCGACCACATCGCTCCTGGTTGACATCCCCAGGTAAACCTTGACCGGGTCGCCGGCGACCTTGGCCCGTTGGGGTTGCGCCCAGGCGGCGTGGGCCGCCAGCGCGCATAGTAAAGCGCAAACGCCGCGAAACCAGTCCATCCGCATGAAACCTCCCGTTCCACTTCGGACATCCCGATTGGGTTAGTGGTCCGTCCGGGATTCTATCAGTCTTTGGGCCTCGCTTGCCGCCTCCCTGGCCGCCTCGGCCATCGCATTCAGGAAGGCCTTCTTGAACGCCTCGTTGAATCGCCGGAAGGGTTCGGTTTCGTTCAACTCCGTGTACCGGGCGATCTCCCGATCGCTGGCGTTGCGGCAGAGGAACAAGAGACGAGCGAGCGTCGAGCTGTTGAGTTCCCCGGCGATCTCGGTTCTCTGCTTTTCAGCCGTAAAGGCCGGATCGTCCAGGGCCTCACCCAGGTTTCGAAAGAAGGCCACGAATACGTCTACCGTGAACGCGCTGATTCCCAGACTCGTGTCCATCTTCTGAATCAGGCTCACCCGTTCCGGCGCCGGCGGATGCTGGGTCCACGTAGCCGAGTATTCCGTCATTTGACGGGTCGGCTGCATGCCGTCCGTGAAAACCCTCATTCCTATCTGGTTGGCGCCCGATGGAGTGATCAGACCGGCAATTACCTGTTCGAGCGTGTCGAGATCGCAGGAATCGACGAAATCCTGCTTCACCCTGCGGCTCAGCTTCCCGGGCGCAAAAGCGGTGTTCACTGCCTGCACAATCCTCCGCCTGTCCGCGCGGCTGAGGCCCGGATGACTGTCGCCTTCCAGAGGGCTCTGCTGCTCGGCCGAAAACGCCGAGAGCGCCTCGCTCAAGCCCGTAACTTGAAAGGCCCGGTCCACGCGGTCCGAACACTCCCGTGCCCGGTTGGCGGCAGACGCTCCGGTGGGGGCCGCGGTTTGGCGCCGCCCCTGGCGTTCGAGAGTGCCGCAGGGAACGTAGCCGAGGTTGGCGGGCGGGTCGATTCGGCTTACTCCGCACCAGCTTCCCTCTTCGCCCGTCATCGAGAAGCCGATCTGAACCACCTCGCCGGCTTTCAGCACGCCGGCGACAGCGCTCGTGGTGGACATGCTCCGGTAGACCTTGACCGAGTCTCCGATGACTTTGGCCTGCTCGGGCTGTGCCCAGGCGGCGTGGGCCGCGAGAAGACATCCCGGAACGCAAGCGGCGCGTATCCAGTCAATTCGCACAAAACCTCCCTGTGGCACTGTGACCGCCGGCCCGGCGAGTGCTCCCCCGCCAACGAACACGGCGAATTCGGTGTCGTAGTCGATCCCCGGGCTCTGCGTGATATCGAACGGAGTGCCGCGTCAGCACGGGGAACGATTGCCGGAGCGACAAAGAGGTACCCCAAGGCCAGCAGCCAGGGGAGCCGCTTCCGTACTCCCGCCATCGCCGCCCGCTCCGCTACGCCTCGAATACTTCGATCTCGAACGACCGCCGGATGATTGCGCGCGCCGCGGCCAAGTCCTTCACCTTACCCGCGCCGATGGCCTGTACCATCACGTTCCCCGCCGCCGTGGCTTCCACCGGCCCGGCGATCACGCGCCGCCCGGTCGCCTGCGCCACCAGCCGGTTCAGCACCGCGTTGCGCGAGCCGCCGCCCACGATGTGGATGGTCGCAATCTTGCGTCCGATCAGACCCTCCAGCCCTTCCAGCACCTGCCTGTATCGCTCCGCCAGGCTCTCCAGAATCACCCGGCACGTCTCGCCCTTGGTCGCGGGCGCTTTTTTCCCGTTCGCCTGGCACCACTCCGCGATGCGGCGCGGCATGTCTCCCGGTTGCAGGAAGGCGTCCACGTCGATGAGGCAGGGCGCCGGACCGGCCGCATCGGCCATTTGCGCCAGCTCGGCGTAGCTGTGCTCCTCGCCCTTCGCCGCCCAGTCGCGGCGGCATTCCTGCAACAGCCACAGGCCGGCGATGTTCTTCAGCAGCCGCGTGGTGCCGCCGAATCCGGCTTCGTTGGTGAAATTCAAGGCCGCCAACTGCTCGTTGATCACCGGCGCCGGCAGTTCCACGCCCATCAAACTCCACGTGCCGGAGCTGATGTAGCACCAATCGTCGCCCTGGGCCGGAACCGCGGCCACGGCCGAGGCGGTGTCGTGGCTGGTGGTGGCGAATACGGGGACGGCGCCCAGGCCCGTGGCCTCGCCGAGGCGCGGGAGCAGAGTTCCCAGCCGCTCGCCCGGCTCGATCAGCGCCGGCAGGATGCGCGACGGAATTCCCAGCATCTCCAGCAGTTCCGTGTCGTACCGCCGCGACCTGGGGTCGTAGAACTGCGACGTGCTGGCGATGGAGACCTCGTTGCGCGTCTCGCCCGTCAGCCAGTACAGGAACAGATCCGGCATGAACAGCAGCTTGTCGGCCGATTGCAGCGCGGGCACGCCGGCCAGGCGCATGGAGTAGAGCTGGAACAGCGTGTTGAATACCATGATCTGGATGCCGGTGCGCGCGAAGAGGCCGGCGCGCGGCAGCACCTCGAAGAGCTTCTCCGGCACGCCGATGGTGCGCTCGTCGCGGTAGCAGCGCGGACAATCCACCAGGCCGCCGTCGGTGCCGAGCAGTCCGTAATCCACGCCCCAGGTGTCCACCCCGATGCCGTCGATCTCCAGTTTCCGCCGGCCGGCGATGGCCAGCCCTTCCACCATTTCGTGGTGCAGACGGAAGGCGTCCCAGTAACGGCCCGAGGGAAGATGCACCGGCTGGTTTGCAAAACGATGCAATTCCTCCAGAGACAGTCTGTCTCCGTTCAGGCTTCCGAGCATGACGCGCCCGCTTTCGGCGCCGAGATCGATGGCGAGGTAGTTTGACATGGTTAGGCGATGGACTCCGCACGCCATTGTAGTTCCCCTGCGGGTGGCCGCACAACAGGTGCTAGAATTTAGCGTTATAGATTCCCTTTCAGGAGCGAATCATGGCCGATCTCATTTATCTCATCGCCAGCGGCGACCTCAGGCTCAGCGCCAACCGTAGCTGCTGGGCCGCCCAGGAGAAAGCCGAGCAGGCTGTCATGCGGGCCATCGGCGGCGAGGGCCGCACCGTGCAGCGCGGCCACCCCTGCGACCCCGTCCGTCAGCACGGGCTCATCGACAGCCAGAAGTACGGCAACCAGGTGTTCCGAAACATCCCCGAGGATGCGCCCCTGGTGGTCTGCGAGGCCATGTGGCAGTATAGCCACCACGTGCTGCCAGGCCTGGTCGGACACCGCGGCCCCATCCTCACGGTGGCCAACTGGAGCGGCGAGTGGCCGGGACTGGTGGGCATGCTGAACCTCAACGCCTGCCTGACCAAGGCCGGGGTGCCATACTCCACCCTGTGGAGCGAGGATTTCACCGACGAGTTCTTCCTCTCCGGCCTCCGCCAATGGCTGCGCCAGGGCAGGGTGGAGCACGACACCTCTCACGCGCGCCCGCTGGCGGCTTTCCGCCTGCCGGAGGAAGCCCAATCCGTGGGCGGCGAACTGGCTGCCCGGCTGCGGCGCGAGAAGGCCATCCTGGGCGTCTTCGACGAAGGCTGCATGGGCATGTACAACGGCATCATCCCCGACGAGAACATGATGCCCTTCGGCGTCTTCAAGGAGCGCCTGAGCCAGTCGACGCTGTACGCCGCCATGCGCACGGTGCCTGACAGCGAGGCGCAGGGGGTGCGCGACTGGCTGGACGCCAGGGGCATGCGCTTCCTCACCGGCCCGAATCAGGAAACCGACCTCACCGATGCGCAGATTCTGGACCAGTGCAAGATGTACATCGCGGCCTTGCGCATTGCCGACGAGTTCGGATGTGACGTCATCGGCATCCAGTATCAGCAGGGGCTGAAGGACCTGGCGGCGGCCTCCGACCTGGCCGAGGGCCTGCTCAACAACGTGGACCGGCCTCCGGTGTCAGCCTCGGGCAACGGACGCATCCTCTATGACGGCAAGGCGCTGCCACACTTCAACGAAGTGGACGAGTGTGCCGGCCTGGACGCACTGGTTACCAACCGCGTGTGGACGCGCCTGGGCCTCGATCCCGAAACCACCCTGCACGATGTGCGCTACGGCGAGCCCTACGGCGGCCAGTTCGTGTGGGTGCTGGAGATCTCCGGCTCGGTGCCTCCCAACCACCTGGCCGGCGGCTATCGCGGCGCGGTGAGCGAACGCCAGCCGCCGATGTACTTCCACCTGGGCGGCGGCACCATCAAGGGCGTCAGCAAGCCTGGCGAGGTGGTCTGGAGCCGCGTTTATCTGGAGGGCGGCCGGCTGCACGCCGACATCGGCCGGGCCAAAGCCATCGAGCTCCCAGTCGAGGAAACCGAGCGCCGCTGGCAGATTACCACGCCGCAATGGCCCATGATGCACGCCGTGATGGACGGCGTCTCCCGCGACCAGTTCATGGCCAAGCACAAGGGCAACCATATTCAGGTGGCCTACGGGGCCGACAGCGCCTCGGCCAACCGCGCCCTGGCCGCAAAAGCCGCCATGTTCCAGACGATGGGCATCGCGGTGAATATTTGCGGCACCGGGCACGGACTGACGGCGGCGTAAATCCGCGCGGAGGGCACCAGGATGAGGGCGGCGCCAGGGGTCTAATTCCCCAGCCACGCCAGCGCCGCCTCCAGCGCCAGCACGCGATCCACCGGGCCGTCCCCTAGCCGCGCCATGGCGGTCTTCACGTGGCGCAGGCGCAGGGCGGCGTACAACTCCTCGCTCTCCGGGTCGCGCGCGCCGGCCAGAACCAGCGTGGGCGTTTTGAAATTCGCCGCGAAAAATATCGGCGAGTGCTTGAGGTACTGCTCGGGATCGTCCCACGGCCAGCCGCCCATCCAATTCGCCGCGCGCAGCGCGCCATCGGGCGCCAGCAGCACGTCAGCGGTCCAGTCCACGATCGGCCGCTCGATCACCGCGGAGGCAAACCGGCCGGTGTGGCCGATCAGCCAGGCCGCCACCAGGCCGCCGGCCACGCTGAGGCGCGCCGTGTCGATGAAACCCTTCGCGGCTACGAAGTCCACCCCACGCATCAGGTCTTCGGCGTCGTCGCCGGGATACCGGCTGCGAAGCAACTCTCCGAACGTCTCTCCATAGCCCGGGGTACCGCGCGGGTTAGCGCACAGCACCACGAACCCGCGCGCCGCGAATATCTGCGCCCGGAACTGAAACTCCGCGCCGTACATGGCGCGCGGCGAGTCCCGGATGTCAACCAGCAGAGGATACTTTTTGGATGTGTCAAAGCGCGGCGGCTTCACCAGCCAGGCCTTTATGTCCCTGCCGGCGGATGGGTAGTGGATCTCCTCCGGCGCTTCCCAGGTGCGTTCGGCCAACAGGTGCTCGTTGGGCGCCGCCAGCGTGGCCACGCCGCCGGGAAGATCCATGGCGAAGGTCACCAGGTCGCCGGCTTCGGTGGCCGTGGAGCGCACGGTGGCCGCCCGGCCGCCCGGGGCGAGCGAGAACCCGCGCAGCCGCTCGGCGCGCCTGGTGACCTGGCGCAGGTTGCCGTCGTTGAAGGCCGCGTAGATGTGGGTCGAGCCCTCGCTGTCGGCCAGGAAGTAGACCGTGCGCGAATCGTCGCTCCATTGCGGCCAGGCGGCGTCGCGGTCCAGCGCGCCGGCCAGCGGCCGGACCCGGGTGCCGTCGGCGTTCATGACGAAAAGATGCCGCACCGAGTAATTACGCGGCTGGGAACTGGTCATAAGCCAGGCAATCTTCGAGCCGTCTGGCGAGGGCAGGGCAGAGTCGTACCAGCCCGCTTCGTGCGTCAGTTGCTTCATGACGCCATCGGCGCGGCGGATCGAGAACATCGCGCTGCGATCGGCGATAGCCAGAATGGACTGGCCGTCGGGCATCCACGCCGGTTCCTCCCATTCCTTGAAATCGCCGCTTGAAAGCGGTTGCGGCGGGCCGCCACCAGAGCCGATCAGAAAAATCCGCTCTCCTGGCGCCCCTGCCGGCGCCAGTGACGGCAGCAGCGCCGGCGGCGCCCAGCCCGCCTCCGCGTCCCCGGCTGCAGGCGTGGCGACGAATGCGATCCAGTTCCCGTCCGCCGACCACGCCAGGCTGCGGACGCTCAAATTTCCATTGGTGAGTTGCAGGTCGCGATCGGCGCTCAGGCGCCGCGCGTAGATCTGCGGCTTCGATCCGCGGTCGCTGATCCAGGCCAGGCGGCTTCCATCCGGCGACCACCGCGGCGAGCGGTCGCGCCACGGGCCGGGAGTAAACGCGTAACGGTCGCGGCCGTTCGCCGAAGCCAACCACACGTTGGCGCGGGCTGTGGCGGATTCGCGTTCATCCCACGTTTCGAGGTAAGCAACCCACTTGCCGTCGGGGCTGATCCGCGGGTCGCTCGCCGTGCGCCACTGCCACAAATCCTCGGGAAGAGCGGCTCTTCGTTGCCCGGAAGCGCCCCAGGCGAGCGGCAGCAACGCGAGGATCAGCTTTAGACTCTGCACCTTAGCAGTCTCCCACAACGTTGGGGGTTAATACAGGGGTAATACCATCAGGAACTAACCTTAGTTATTCGCGTAAGGCTAACCAAATCTATGGGAAACAACACGCATAAAACTGGTTTTTTGCAGAAGATGAACGGATATAATTGTGATGGGTAGTACCAGCACTGCCCATGATGGTGAAGCAGGCGTGCCCTGTCTCTTCTGTGGTAAGGAGATCGGACCTTTGAAATTCCTCCGAAAAGAGGAGTTCTGTAGTGCTTCGCATCGGGTTTCGTATAATGCTCTGCTTGGTAAAGCCCTTGGCGCTATAAAATCGACGAAGGATGCGCCCGCGCCAGTTGCGGCTTTCGCTTCGCTGATCGATCCCTGCCAGAGCAACCTCGCGCGAGCCGCTTTTCTGGATTTGCTGGGGATCGCATACTTTTCGCCGCGCATGCCGCAATCCTGGCCGCTCGCGATTCCGGTGGCTGGCAGCGGCCATCGCGAACCTGCCGCGATGGCGGCAACGGCTGCTCCGGCGGACGGCGGGGCCAAGCGGTTCGCCATCTGGCCGAGGCCGCCGGAAGTGGTGGTGCGGGCCCCCCATTTCGCCATCGCCGCAGACGCCGGATTCATGGGAGCCTGCGAGGCGGACCTGCTTCGAGCCACGCCTCGGGCCGGCGCCGCCCCATCGCTGGAACCGGCTCCCGTAGCGTGCCTGGTGCTCACCGGTGCCGATCTGGAAGCGGCGGCGACGGCTCTACCGGTGTCTCTCCGCACGCTCCAACCGATGGTATCGATCACCGGGCTGGCCCGCCTTCCGCGGCATGCCGCCCTGGTAGCGGCCGGCGCGCAGCGGGAGTACGCCGGGGGAGTGGCGGAGCCGCGCAAGGGCGCCACTGTGCTGCCGTTCCAGCCGGTAGAGCGGCTGCCGCGTTTCGATGTGACGGCGTGTTTCGAACCACTCGCAGTTCCTGTGGAGACCGCTCCGCGGCCGCCAGCGAGCGAAGCCTGGATGACATCTCCGCCCGCGGCACCGGCGGCCCGGATGGTGCTGGCGGCGATGGCGGACGCCGTTTCCGTTCCGTTGCGCGAGCCGTTAATGGCCGCCATCATGCAATCGTGCCCGCTCCCTGCCGCACCGTTGCGCATGCCGGAGTGCCGCCAGTGGCAGCCGTATCCCCAGCCGGGAGCCGTGCTGGTGGATGCGACACCGGGGATGATCTCCGATACCGCCGTTGCCGCCGCTCTGCGCCTGCCTGCGATGCCCTTCTGGCAGGCTAAGGACGCTCTGCGCGGGGCGCACGCCGGCGCGGCGAAAGCTCCCGCACCCGCACCGGTGGAGTCGTTCCCGGCGGTGGAAGCCTGCACACCGTTGCCCGCGGTGGGCCTGCCGCGGCTCTGCCTGCCGGTTCCGGCTCTGGCTGTCATTCCCGGACGGGTGCGGCTGGAATCCGCCGAGACGCCCGGTTGGGTGCCAAGCCCGGTGGTGCCTTTCCCGGCGGCCGCGCGAGTGGTGCTGGCGCCGGTGAGCCAGGACGCGCCGATTCAACCGCGGATGGCCTCGGGCGGTCTGTTTGCCGGAGGGCCGGCGCGAAGGCGAGCCGCCGCGCTGCGCCCAGCTACTTTTGTGGTGCTGGACTTCCACTGCCGGCCCAAGGCTGGAGTCGCCGCCAAGCCTGCGGAGTGGACGCCTGCCGCAATCGGAGTCATCCGCCCACGTCCGTCCGTACGTCCACTTTTCGACCGGTGGGAAGACCTGGCGCCGCCAGCCCGGAGATCGCAGTTCGGCTTCGGGAGGGTGGTTGCCATGTCGCGCGCCTTGCGGCATGCGGCTACCAGCAAATACACCAGGCACATGGTCGGCGCGGCCGCCGCCGGATTGCTGGTTGGGGCTTCCCTCTGGTTCTGGTTCGGAGGCGGGAACGGGCGCAATGCGCGGGAGACCGCTTCCGAAGTGGCCATTAACGAAATTGCCCCCACGGCGGCGCCTGTCAAGCGCGTGCCTTCGGGCCCGGTCGCCAAAGTGCGCCACGCCATCGAGGAGCGTGCCGCGGTTTCCTGGAGCGACAGTTTTCATGGCGGGATGGAAGCCTGGGGCGCTGGAGCCAAATCCTGGGCGCCCGGTTGGACCCGCTCCGCCGACGGCTACGTCCAGCCCGGCTCGCTGGCCATCTTCCGTCCCACGGTGGGCTATACCGATTACACCCTGGAGTTCTTCGGCCAGATCGAGCGCAAGAGTATGGATTGGGTGGTGAGGGCCCGCGACTCCAAAAATTACTACGCCATGAAGTTCACCGTGGTGCGGCCTGGAGCGCGCCCGGTGGTCGCCCTGGCACACTACGCCGTGGTGGCCGGCAAGCGGGTGGGGTACACCGAGACTCCGCTCGACATCATGGTGCACAACAGCCGCCCCATGCAGGTATTGGTGGATGTGAAGGGTAACCATTTTTCGGCATCGGTGGATGGCGAGGAAGTCGGTAGTTGGACGGACAACGGGCCCTCCACCGGCGGCGTGGGATTCTTCGCCGAGGCCGGCGAAAAGGCCCGTCTGTACTGGATGAAGGTGTCGCGAAACCAGGACTTCCTGGGCCGCGTCTGCTCCTATCTTTCCGGCTCGCCGAGCGTTCGCTCAGCCGGTTTGTATTCTCAGGACCCCGAGGGCCGTCCTCGCCCGGGTGGATCAGGAACGCCGTTTGAACCCGCCGAGACCCTTGGCGTGGCGGCGATTGTTGCCCTGCGGCGTTCCCGGATGCGCACCCTCGCGCTCCTCGCCGCCCCGAATTTCGCAGAACGGAGAGTGGATAAATGGAGCCTGTAACCAACCCTTCGGCCCGCCGGGGCAACATGCCGGAGGGCGTTCTGTCGATCGAGGAGGGCAAGCAGCAGAAGCGCGCCAGCCGCACTCTGTCGAAAGCCGTTTCCCTACACCTGGAAGGCAAGCTGGAGAGCGCCGCCCGGCTGCTGGCCAAGGCCATCGAAGGCGGAGAGAACGACTCGTCTCTGTACTCCGCGCTGGGCCACATCCAGTACGAGATGCGCGATTACGAAGCCGCTGCCGCCACCTACGCCCAGATGGCCGATGCCGAGCCTCTGCACCGCACCGCGCACTTCAACCTGGGTGTTTGCCGCGGCAACCTGCAGAAGTGGCGGCCCGCCGCGCAGGCGTTCCGCAACGCGCTGGAAGCCGATGCCACCCGCTCGGAGGCCTTGCTCGGGCTGGGGATTTCGCTCATCCACGCCGGCAGCCCCGCCCAGTCCCTGGAACCGCTGGAAAAATATCTCAGCCTCTTCCCCGACAGCGAACAGGCGCTCTTCGGCAAGGGCGTGGCGCTGCAGCAGACCGGAAGGCCCGCCGAGGCCGTGGAACAGTACCGGAAGGTGCTGGCCCGCAATCCGCGTTGCGATGAAGCCGTATCCAACCTGGTGGCCATGTTCCTTGAGAAGAAGGACCACGAGAGCGTGCGCCGCTACGCCCAGATGCTGGTCGAACTCCAGCCGGAATCGCCCGTGGCCGCCGAGGCCCTGGCAACTCTGGCCTTCTCGGAAGGCGACTTCTCGAGTGCCGCGCGCTATTGCCGCACCCTCACCGAACTGGTACCGGACCGGTTCGAGAACTGGTTTAACCTGGGTGTGGCCTACCACAAGCTGAGCAACTTCCAGAAGGCCGCCCAAGCCTATCAGCAAGCCGCGGAGTTGAATCCGGGATCGCTGCAATGCCACCTGAACCTGGGTGTCGCCAGACAGGAACTCAGCGACCTGGCGGGTGCGCGCGCCAGCTACGAAAAGGCGCTCGAGGTCGACCCCAGCCATGCCGGCGTCCTCTGGAACCTGGCGCTGGTGCTGGAACAGCAGTCCGAACGCGGCTCGGCCGAGAAGCTCTATGCGCGAATTGGCCGCGATGCCGCCGAGTATGGCGACGCCCGATTCCGGCTGGGTTACCTGCGCCTCCTGAGCGGTGATTACAAGGCCAGCGCCGAGGCATTTCAGGAGTGTCTGGCGCGGCGCGCCGATTGGCCCGAGGCGTGGCTCAACAGCGGCATCGCCTTCGCCCGGTCTTCCCGCTCCGCCGAAGCCCGGCGCTGCTTCGAGGAGACCCTCATACTGCGTCCCGATTCTTCCGATGCCGTGCGCGGCCTGGCGGCCCTGGCGCTGGATTGCCAGGACTTCGACGAGGCTTTCGCCCTGCACCAGCGGTTGATCGAACTCGGCGAGCACTCGCCGGAGCTGTTTTACAACGCGGGTCTGATCTGCCAGAAGCGCGGCCGCTCCCAGGACGCGGTCGGTTTCTACCAGCAGGCGTTGGCCGAGGATCCGCAGTTCGCCGAGGCTCTCCTGAACATGGGCCATGCCCTCATGGACCTGGGCCAGGAGGAAGAAGCCAAGTCCCACTGGCGCAAGGCGATTCGCGAAAAGCCCGAACTGGCACAGGCCTATTTCGATCCGGCCGTCGCGCAGGAAACCGCCTAGCTCCTGCCGGCATTTGGCGGGCCGCGCGCCTCCCGAGGCCACGTGTGCCGCCCGGTTTCCCAGCCTTCCGCGCGCCCTGGCCGCATCGGGTCCGCCCGCGCCGTAGTAGCGGGCTAAACCCTTGTTTTCTTTCATGATTTCACCGTTTTTTTCATTGACTTCCACCGAGGGCCGGTTTACAATTCTGTGTCATTGCTGTGGCTGGCTATGCTTTGCCGGCCGAGAGGTTAGACCGAGGTGCCTTGCGAAACAAGGGGTTTGCGCGAGGTTTTGTGTATTCGTTTTGGGCGGGTTGGCCTGCGGGGAAACCATATTCGCGCCGTCGCGGTCCCGGCCCGTTTCTGCGAGTTGAGACTTCATTAGGAGACAACTAACGATGTTGTTCAGAATGATCCGAGGAGATCGATCAATGGCGGCGGCCCTTGTGGGCGCCGTCCTGATGTTTTGCGCTGTCACACCGCAAGCCAGGGCCCAGGCAGTAGCCGTGGCCGAAGTAGACGGCCACGTATCGGACCCCAGCGGCCAGGCTATTGTGGGCGCGACGGTCAAGATGACACAGACCGACAAGCGCGTGGTGCGCAC